>JAAUYA010178820.1_pt1 | contig 28424 bp, 29 predicted proteins | sample 7278161 | NCBI WGS metagenome assembly JAAUYA01 (sample SAMN14350120, study PRJNA611818) | marine sediment metagenome | isolation source: surface marine sediment (3m) | place: French Polynesia: Moorea | collected 2018-08
ATTAAGTTTTACCATATTTAACAATATTTATTGCATAGATTTAATCGGTACTTGTTAAGCAGTATTTGTCCATATTTGCTGGCTGGCTCAGTTGGTTTTACTTTTAAGAAATCGACCCCTGCAAACCATTTTTCTCAAGCTTTAACCACATCGTCTTGAGATTTATCGCTGGCTACTCCAGATTGATGTTTGCATATTACCAAGTCAATAAAGTCGAATTTAGCGATCGCAGTTTGGCGAATAGTCATGCTTCATTGTAGTTTAGTTTTATACTTCAATTTTAGGATTTGTTGGATTTTATTCTTCGAACCAAGCTACAAGAAAGGCGATCGCCTTACAATCAGGACAAAAGAAGACACAAAAAAACGAAGAACAACTATGAAGTGCAATTCGCTCCTGTAATGCCAATGCTATCAACTAATTTTCTCTAGCAGTACCTCATTAATAAATGTTTGATAACCAATGCCTCTTTTTCGAGCTTCTTCTTTTGCCCAGGCTAGGACTTTCGGATGAAGTCTGAGGGAAATTAATTCATACTTCTCATCTTTATTTTTGGCCGATTTACTTCGCTTTCTCAACTTCATGTCAAACTGTTCAGAAATCGCTTCTCTGAATTTCTGACTTTCTTCTGGTGTGACTCGCCTCGCCCTCTCAAAAGGGAACTCAGATTCCTTCTTCATATCTCTTGCGCTCTCTTTTTGTTGCTTTTCTCGCACTTATTATCCTGAACTGTTCGCCGCGCATTGTGAAGACAACCACGATCATCGAGCCATTTTCAGCTTCCCCAATTGCCCATTCTCTTTCTTCTTGCTCGGAATGCTTGGAGTCTTCCGTAAACAGGAGATAGGGATCGGCAAAAACTGTCACGGCTTCTTCAAATGTAATACCATGCTTAAGGAAATTAGACTCAGCTTTGTTGTCGTCCCACTCAAAGCGCATCTATAAGTATATCCCAAAAATCTGTCCGCTCGTTATTTTATCCTAGCCGAGCTAGACTGTTGCAACTAATTTAGTCAGAGAAAATTTCTCCAATAAGATCATCTTCGTAGGGTGGGCATTGCCTGTCCACATCTTGGTTTTCTTCGCTCAATGATAATGGCAATGCCCACCACCCACTGACATCTCTTATGGTGGGCATTGTCAAAAAATATCCCATCGGTTCTAGAGTTTGGAAAATTTGTTTAGTACTTTAACAAGTATTTGTTTTTTAATCATAAAAGGAGTTAATTTAATGTCATTTATAAGCAAGGGGAGGAGGTGAAATGAAACTACCCCAATCTGTTATTAGGGACTTGCAAAAAAATAAAGTACCAGTTAAATAAGATTTATACAAATGAATGTCATAATTTAACTGGTATATTAATAACTTGCAAGTCCCTTATCCCCGATGATAAACTAACTAAATATTTGTTAGTCTATCGAGAACAAAATGATAAATCAAAATTTCTCTCACAAGCTGGTTCTACCCAAGCCAACCCTGAAAAACTAAAAAATAGTATAATTCAATTAGTCTCTACCACAGAAGCTATAGAAGATAGAACCAACCAATACGGCACATTTTATCGAGTCGAAGGTGAAATAACTGGGATTAATAATAAAAACTTAGCAGTAATTACCATCTGGTTAAAACGCAAAATTGACAATCAAATTCAATTTATTACACTGAAACCGAAAAAAGAAAAAATACCCAATGCTTGAACTATACCAGCGCATCTCATTAAACCGAGACTTTCCCGAACATAACCTCAAAAAAGGTGATATTGCTACCTTAGTTGATACCGTACCTCACCCCACAGGAGGTGAAGATGGCTATGTTTTGGAAGTGTTTAATGCCATAGGAGAATCCATTAATGTGATCGTCGTTCCTCAATCTGCGGTTGAACCGTTAAAACAAGACGAAATTATCTCTGTTCGTTCTTTAGTCTAGGCGAAATCAAGAATTTCACGATCAAAAATCATGTTTTGGTAGTCACTAATTTCTTAACAAAACTTAATATTTTCCCTGCCCCAAATTTTTCCCCCTTCGGCGGAGAAAGGTAAGAGAAATAAAAGTGTAAGAGGGTTATAAGGGGAATAAGGAAAAAGGGTTAGAGAGTTCTCCCGAACCCGCACAGAACACGAAAACCGAAATCGATGCCGCGGTAGCCGCGCGTATCGATGTTGTAGCGGGAAGCGGAGCGGCAGTTAAGAGGATAGAGGATCCAGGAACCCCCCCGCAGAGGAGAACAATTCTCATTACCATTTTCCTGCCAAACACTTCCATCTGTTGGTGCTCCCTCATAGTTTTCATGCCAGGGATCTGCACACCACTCCCAAACATTGCCGTGCATATCACATAAACCAAAGGCATTAGGCAGAAATTGACCAACAGCGGTAGTTCTTTCTCTATATTCTCCTTCGGGTTCCTCAGCATAGGTTTTACTAGCCCTATAATTAGCCAATTTATCTGTAATGGTTTCTCCAAAGTAGAATGGAGTAGTGGTACCAGCACGACAGGCATATTCCCATTCCGCCTCCGAGGGCAGCCGATAGTCTCTGCCCGTAAGTTTAGAAAGGCGATCGCAGAATTCTACCGCATCATACCAGTTTACTTGCTCCACAGGACGATTATCATCCCCTTTAAATCTAGATGGATTGGATTTAAGGTCGCGATTAACTTTCAGCTCATCTCTAGAGGCGCTTGCCGAAGGCACTGCTTCGCAGACCGCTCGCCACTGCGCCTGAGTTACCAGAAATTTGCCCATAAAGAAGGGTTGAACCGTAACTTGATGTTGAGGTCGTTCTGAGTCATAGCCTTCTCCTTCTGGCGAACCCATCATGAATGTACCTCCTGGAATTGCTACCAGATCAAGGGTAATGTTGTTAGGAAGGTTTTCGGTGTAGTATTGGACAAGTTTTGTTTCTTGCTTAATAATTTCTCCCCGTCGGTTGACTGTGGGGGTTTTACACTCAAAAACCTGGAGGCTTGAGGGAAAGGGAATCCACTCTCGCAGCTGAGTAGGGAAGATAAAACTTTGTGGAGTTTGCTTCGGTAGATCGTACTGCTCGTTGAGTTCGGTAACGCGATCGCCTAAAAACTTCCCCAGGCGATCGATGCTTAAGTTCCCTTGGGTTGCTGTTAAAGCCTTTCGCAAGGCATAGGTAAAAGTTCCCTGCTGCAATGGAGCTATTTCGTATGCCCCTTCTTGAGGACTGGAGGAGTAGAAGAGGATCAATCCTTTGTCTGGAGAGAGTTCTGCTCTTAACTGTTGTTCTAAAGAAGAAACTTCCTCAGAGGAGAGCTCTCTAGTGGTAGCTTGCGAGGGGAGCAGATCGCGATCGGCATCCAGTAACAGGATTACCTTACCTGCTCCAGTACTCTGCAACCTTGTAACTAACTCAACCAGAGACAAAGCTGTTCTTTCTGGTAATTCCAAATCACTATCGGCAAGTAACAAGTAATCCTGTCTATCTTGATAAACCCCATATCCACTAAAGAAAAACCAAAGGGTATCTTCAGCAGACAGCGGAGCTGAAGAGAAATTGGCTTCCCAAAAGCCCTGCCATGCTTCCTGGGTAGCCAGAAAATCGGATTCGCTCAAGTTCTGTGGTGAAACATCTGTCAATAGGTCAACATGCTCAAATCCTCTTTGACAAAACCACTCCTCCATGACTATTGCATCTCTAACGGCATATTGCGCTGGTGGTGGATTTGAGTAAGGAGTTCTATATTGATTGATGCCGATGGCGATCGCGTAATTCTTGCCTAGCTTAGAGGATTTAGTTTGAGTAACTCGAGCCAAAATTTCTTGCAGATAGTCAACAAACTTCTGATAATTACCAGTGTCCAACAATTCTTGTTTAGAATAAACGCCATCTGCACCACTCTCAAGAAATTTATCGGTACCTAGGCTGTAATTTCGAGAAAACCCAACAATGGGTAATCTCGAAGAAATATTAGGATTAGACTTTAAGAGCTTAACAATCTCAAAGCCATCTACTCTCCTGCCTTGATAGACACTTCTAGGCAAGAGACGATTAATCAAAATCAAATCAATTTCACCTGATTCTGCCAGTTTAATCACCTCGCTCACCATATCAGTTCCTGTAACAGCGATGCTATATTGGGATGATAAAACTTCTGATATCTCTTCGATTACCTCTAATTCATCTTCAACTAATAAAATCTGGTTGAGACCAATGCTTCGTACACCTTCAATGCCCAACTTAGGAAATTTAGATAAGTCTATTTCTAAAGCTCGACTGATTTGAGAGATAGTTTGTCTATTTGTTTCCGTTAAATCTGGCTTAAAATCGAGCAATAAATCCCTAACGGACTCGGCAAATTGAATTAATGAGGGGTAGTTGCCTAACTGAAGGCTGAGTTCCTTGGTAATTTGCGTCAGTCGTGCCAGTTCTGCTTCACTGACACAATTTTGCCATGCCTGCTTAATTTCTTGAAAAACCTGTTCCCTTTTGTCTTTTAAACAGAGCATCCCCGCCCACTGCTGTGCTTGTAACTCAGTAGTGCGGAAAAAGGAATTAGTGCGAGCAAGATACTTAATATAACCAAGTAAGATTAGAATTACTTCTTGCAGGTGTTTTTTATCTAATCCTAGTTCATGAAAAAACTCTTCGATATTATTGAGCAAATAAGCTCGAACTGCCGTATCCATTGCATACAGTTCATAACCCACTGGATTAAATAAATCAGAAAGAAGCAAATCAACTTCTGCTACCCAAGGAACTTGTCCCCGCAGAAATTGACGTCGCAAGTAACTGAGCAGTTCGGGAGTTAAAATTAGGGGGATAGCCGCATGATAGACGAGCAACCGGTAAGATTCATCAAAACGGCGCACAAAGCGATCTACAATTTTTTTTGCTTCTGCTGCTGCCAAGGGATTAACTGCTGTCATCATTAGACCTCTTGCAAAACTCAAGGTAAAGCGAATATAATACAAAATCATTAATTCCTCTTACTTTTGACTTTGGGTTCCCCTCCTGCCGTCCTCCTGGGAGCGGCCTACTGTGCACACAGATCTCTTGCTCAATTTTATCATGGTATATTTTGCCCCCCTTACCCCCCAAATTTGGGGGTAATTATACCAATTTCATTTAATTATGCAACATGTCAACTTCAGGGGTGCAAGGCTTGCGCCCAAAAAGACGTAGCAATCTTTTTTGAAATTGATATTACTTCCCTAATTTTAACGATACTGAGATAGTTTTTTGCCCATAATGATATCAATAGCATTACTCAGCCCTTGGATATTCATAGGATACATTGGCACATAATAGGCAATAAGTTGAGCTGAGGTTCTAGGCCAACGGTTTTGAGGCATAGGATTCAACCAGGCAATCTGGTTGGTTTTCTGGCCTATATCCGCTAAAAACTGGGTTGTAGCTTCAAATCTCTCAAAGCGGCGATATCCTCTAGCTGCTCCCCCGTCACTGACAATTAAGATACTGGTATTACTATTACACATTTTAAGCACTTGAGTGAGCAAAATCCATTTCTTTAGGTAGGGGTCTCGATAGACGCTCGTCCCTGGAACATTATGAAAATAATAGACATCCAACCTTTCTAAGGTACTTTCACAGCTAGCGGTCTCCACTAATTCACGAGTCAGGTAGTGAAAGGGAGTCATTGACCCATTCTGATCGATCAGCAACAGCAGGTGAGCGTGATTCGTTTCTCGACGGGTATAAACTGGAGATAGGAAAAAACCCTGACGGGCTGCTCTTGCTACGGTTTCATCTACATCTAGGACATCTTCGCTGCCATCCTTAACCGGGCGGTTTACATATTGCCAAAGGTAAACCATCGCACGCCGAGACAAGGGGAAATCTGCCTGAAATGCCGTGGGAGTTTCGGTATCTGTTGCCATAAAAGAAGCGCGAGTGGGAACAGTTGCGAAGCGATAGGTGGGTTGCCGCTCCGATGGCTCGGTTTCTTGAGGAGTTGTTTTGATTACATCAGATTTTGTTGATAAATTTATGGAGGGTTGAGATTGAAATTTTTGTTTGGAGGGTTGAGATTGAAATTTTTGTTGGTGTTTGTTACTAGGCTCGGTTGTTTTTTTTTCTAAACTAACCTTGACCGCATCCCAAAGCCCTAAAAATTGCTCCTGTTGGGAGAGAGAATGACACCACAACAATTGCAGCGTTTCTTTTAACTCTTCTTCCTCATTTCCCCAGCCTCCTTTCAGAGCTTTTAAGACAGCTAAATATTCGCTAATGCCAATTTGAAAGTCTTGGCGCACCCGCTTGAAGACCTCATCGAGCATTTGTCTGGGGTCAAAATCCATCATAAAACCTTCCAATCTTTGAGCCAATCTTCGGAATGTTTAAACAACAATTCCTTATGAGGAATCAGACTATTTTTAGTTAGTTGCTCTGCTATGCTAACAATTTCTCGATCAAAATTCCTCAGCGCTTCGAGCCAGTCTAAAAATTCGCTGGTTCCGGGTTTCTTGACTAAACTTTCGTCCTCGCGAATTTTGAGAAAACATTTAATCCCACGGGCTACTATATCTCCTTCATCTCTTGGTTGAGTTTTTTCATTCTCATCAACTTGCTTGGTTTTATGGGCTTCTTGATCATGAACTCTGACAATTTCCCTGAGTCGATCTTTGGGAAATTCAATATAGAAATAAACACAACGCCGTAAAAAAGGAGCGGGAAGGTTACCTTTTTCGCGATTGCTAGTAATAATTACAATTGGTCTATTATGTTCAGTAGCCTCAATTGTTTCACCCGTCTCTGGAATGATAAATTTCCAAGGTTCATCCAGCACGGTTAATAAATCGTTGGGAAAATCTATACTGGCTTTATCAATTTCATCAATCAATACCACCGAAGGACATCCGTGGAAATTAAAAGCTTTGCCCAAAGCTCCTAAGGTTCGGTAATCTTCGGGTTTACTGGGATTACGTTGGGTAGGTTTTGTTCCTTGATTCTTTTGATTATCTTGAGGTTGCTTGGTTTCGGGCTCCAGAGGCTTACCTAATTGCTGAATCTGCACATCATGTAAGCGTAAGATAGCATCGTAGGTATATAAACCATCCTGCGCTTTACTATTAGAACGGACATCCCAGCGATAGTAAGGTAAGCCTAGTTTATAAGCAACTGCTTTAGCTAGACGAGTTTTACCACAGCCAGCTTCACCTTCTAATAATAGAGGTCGCCTCAAGTAGATGGCAAGATTGACAGCTTTAATCATCCTAGGGTCGCAATAGTAGGGTTCTGGCTCTTTGGGAATATCATCTTCAATATCTAGGGGGACATTTGTCAGTTGATATTTAGGATCGATGTAAAAATCATTATTTACTTTGCTCATGGGATTATTTCAAAAAATTTAGTCATTTAGGTGAAAAATATAGGTCTAATTGTTGTTGAATATACTCGTCAACTGTATCTGGTTTTTTATCTGTTACCATGAGGTTATTAAGTATATTATTAATCATCGATTGAGGAAGAAAGGAGAATTTATATAGCCAATTCCTTATTTCTCCTATATCACATGGTTCTAAAGGTAAGTTGACTATTTTATTCCGAGTAAAAGCTTCGGGAAAACTGTAAAGATAATTTGGAGCGACTTCCATATCCATAAATTGCGATTCAAACAAGAAAATTAATTTTAAACAACGATGGTTTTGGGTAATTTTGGGTAAAAAATCTTGAATTAAACAATTCCAGAATTGATTGAAAAACCAGTTCCAAAAATTTTTCTTTTTTAAGAGATAATCATAACCTTTTATGTGAAATAAATAGGTATGTCCAGAGTCTTTTTGGGGAACTAATATTTCAATTTCTTTAATAACATCTTCTTCAGTTAATTCTTCTAGATCTCGCTCAGTTTTTGATTGGTCAGTTTCTGATTGGTCATTTTTTAATTCACAAAGTAAACGATATAGGAGTCCTTTTTGACTTATTTCTCCACCAAGATAGTTAACATTAAAGAGATGAAATTTACTCTCTGCTGTACTATCTTTTAAATAATTAATTAATCTTCGATGGCAATATTTCCCACCTTGAGACCAACACTCTTGTAAAATAAAAATACCTGCACTCTCTCCCGTCTCTAATTGCTTTACAACTTCTTCAAATATTTTTAGAGTTTTTTTATAATCGGATTTAAATAAGTTAGCTTTAGCTATTTTATATTTATTAGGGTCTTTTGAAGTACAGGGTAATTTACCCAAATTTATACCCATTCCTTCTAAAGTTTGCTTAATTTTTTCTAGTCTACATCCACCTGGTGCTTCTGCTAAATAGAGCAAATTTACAGCTATTTCTGTTTGTGGCCTGTCTAGAGATGGTATTAAGTTTCGAGGGACATCGAGTTTCAAAATAAACTTTTTAAATTGAGTTGAAGTCATCTGCTCCAATATCTCTAGTAGCTCATTTTTATTTATTTCTGTACTGCCGCTCATTTCAATAACTTATCTAACTCTTGCTTAATTTTTGCTAGTCCACATCCACCGGGAGCTTCTGCCCACTCCAGAAGAGCGATCGCTCTCTCTATTTGTGGCTTTTCTGGCGCAGGCATCAAGTGTCGAGGAACATCGAGGATAAAAACCAACTGAGCAAACTGAGGTGGTATTATTCGCCCTAAAATATCTAGTAACTCATTTTTATCAATGATACTTGAATTTTTCGGTGTTCCTGAAAGTTTAGGTTTAGGTAAATCAGAATCAACACCTGGTTTAATGCCAGTAATACCCCAAATCAATTGCTCCATGGGATTAGGTTCGGAGTGTCGAAAATCAACCCAAGTCATGCCCTTGAGAAAAATAGGAAGATTAAGCTCCTCAGGAGCAGTTTCAAGTAAGACAGGAATAACTGGGCAACCTCTATTAACGAATTCATTTAAAAAAGCTCTCATTTCTTGCTCTTGCCAAGGTCCAAAACCACTGCTACCTACAAAAACAGCAGCGGTTTTAATCTGTTCGATCTGCTCCTCTAATCGCTTTTGCCATGGTAAGCCAGGGCGTAATTCCCATACATCTAGCCAAGGCTTAAGCCCCTGTTGCTTTAGTTGCAGAGCAATTTCTTTAACTTCAGGTTTATCTTGACTGTTGTGACAAAGAAAGACATCAAACTTCTCAAACATATCAAAGTTTATTCCTTACCTACTTTTCTATTCCGGCAATTTCGGCTTAAACCACGGCATATCCATTCAAACCCTGTTTTATTTATACCACTAAATGTTCTGCTCTGTGACAGATTAGATTATGGCTCAATTTATTCGCAACTATCCTTCTATTTTTTAGTAAACTGCGATCGCGGCAGCGCCTGCTCCGAACAAATCAGCGAACCAACCTCAAAGAAACATCAGGCTATTAGAAACTTTGCCTGTCGTTAGCAGTAAAATCACTTTAGATTTTTTGGATCTATGGTATACTATAGCCGCACTATCTATAAAATTGATACGATGTGTCGAAAATTGCCATGTCACCGAAATAATATTGAGAAACACAGGAGAATCGTGCAATTACCAAAGGGATTAGTACTAACAATCAGTGTGGTAAGCTTGCTGGAGCTGATGGGATCATTCAGCGATATAGCCTTCGCACAATCGCGTCAACCTTCGCGTTCATATTGTGAAGAATATGCCAGGAATTACGCTCGACGCAATTCTCAAGGTCAAACCTTGGGGGGAGCTGTTCGTGGTGCTGCCGGAGGGGCTATTATTGGAGGAATTGCTGGAGATGCTGGTATAGGTGCCGGCATTGGAGCGGCACTCGGAGGAATACGAGGAGGTGCACGTGAATCTTCAGACTACAATCACCTCTTCAACATCGCCTTCGAAGATTGTATGCAAGGACGTACAGGTTAATAAATTGTTTCTTTTCTGAAATTATTAGAGTTATTTTAGGGAAAATATGATCGTGAATAAAATTTATAGGATGATTTTGTCAACTGCCCTAGTGTTAGGCATGACTAACATAGCCGTTCATGCAGAAGATACACCGATAAATGATGATACCTCAGTCGAACTTAAAACTTTTGCTTGTAGAAGATTGCTGAAGCTAAATGATAGTGATAAAAATGCTGCCATCCTATTTTTCCATGGTTATATCAGTGGAAAGAAGGGTGAGTTAATTGCTGATGTTCCAGCTTTACGTGAGGTCAGCGATAAGGTGATCGATCACTGTATTGATAATCCTAATGATTTCTTGCTCAGCATATTTGAGCAGTATAGAGGTCGCTAAGTTTATCCCCATTTGACAAAGAAATCCTGAAAACCTTTTCGGAATTGGGGAATAGGAGCAATGGGGAGAAATATAAAGCAAAACTACTTTATTTGCTCATAAAATGGATTTCTAATCTACTTTTTCTCTCCAAAAATCTTCTTAACGACCAACATGTATTTTGCCTATTTTGTCAAGCAAGATGTTTATAAGGGCAGAGATTTTGGGTTGATTGTTGCAGTGCTAATTGTTAATGCTTTTGCACTATCAACCATCAACTAATTAGAGTTACTTCTCCCGTTTCTAAATTATAGTAAGCTCCCACAACTTTGAGTTTTCCTTCCTTAATTAACTTAGAAATTACTGGGGAAGATTTTACCCTTTCTTTCTGAAGGAGAACGTTAGCTTTCACCGCATTTTCTACTCGATCGCCTGCTTGTCCTGAAGACTTTTCCACCGCTGGATGTATGGCATAAACAAGAGAGCCAATTGAACCAGGGAAGGGACCTCCTTTAATAGCAGCTTGGACGGCACCACAATTTTGATGACCCATAACCATAAGTACCTTAGCGCCTAGTACGAATGTCCCGTATTCAAGAGTGGCAATTTCTTCAGGAGTAGCAACATTGCCGGCATCACGGACAACAAATAAATGTCCCAATCCTTTGTCGAAGATAATCTCAGGAGCAACCCGCGAATCGGAACAACCAAGAATGCAAGCAAAAGGAGCTTGACCTTCTGCTAATTCCTCTACTCTGATCAGATCTTGAGAGGGATTTTTACGTTTTTGTTCAACAAATCGCTTATTTCCTTCCATTAATACTGCTAGCACTTCATCAGGCGACATCCCCTCAACATTACCAATTTGAGCAATCAGTGTCTCTTGGGAGCGAGCTAAACTTTGGTCACTGGCGTTAGATGCTTTGCTGATTACTGTTGCTACCGTAGCTGTCGAGAGTGCAGCAGCGCCCACTTTCAAAAAGTTTCTTCTTTCCATAATTACCTTCCCCTTACTATACCGTATGTAATCTTACCAAGTATTGGGCAACTAAACAATCATAGAGATGATTGAGTTTATAGCTTTTTTCATACTTATGAAGTACATTCATAGCTCCCCTGAAGCCCAAGGTGGACAATTAATTTTGTGCAGGTACTTAGGAACCAGAATTAAATAAGGTGTAAAACTTAAATCCTTGGTGCTCCTGCGCGCTTCGCGAAATACGACACCCTACAGTTCTATAGATTATTAAATCCCCATTCCTTAGGGAACTTCATCCTGACCTCAACCCAAAACAAGTTATGATTAGAAGTTGATTATCAAACTATAGTTAATATCTGATATGTTGTTAGCACCCTGGCGTTCTTCCCTACAAAGAGCCCTTCACCAAAATCGCTCTCAACCCCATGCTCGATACCTACAAATGGCAACAGTAACACCCGAAGGAAAGCCCACTAACCGCAGTGTTGTCTTTCGTGGCTTTTTCGCTAGTACCAACAGCATGCAAATAGTTACTGATACTCGCAGCCAAAAGTTCAGCCACCTCCAACACCAGCCTTGGGCAGAGATTTGCTGGTATTTTACCAAAACCCGCGAGCAATTTCGCTTGGCAGGAAAAGTAACTTTAGTAACAGGTGAGCATCCGACTCCTGAGTTAATTAAAGCACGGCAAAATTGTTGGCACAATCTCAGTGACGCTGCTAGAAAACAATTTTTTTGGCCAACTCCGGGAGAACCAGTTACCAATAATCAAACCGATTCAGAGATAAACCCTAGGGAAATTGAACCGCCAGCCAATTTTTGTCTGTTATTGTTAGAGCCAGAAAAAGTGGATCATTTAGAATTAAAAGGAGAACCACAAAGCCGATATTTATATCTTCTCAATCACGACCAAACTTGGTCGCTCAAACCAATTAATCCCTAAAAGATTAACAAAATTTAACCCCTACTTAAAATCATCTTAATCAACTCCGGTTATCTTGTAACTGAAATTAGGTGTGATCGGGAGTGAGTTTTGTTGTTCTTAATTAAGATTATTCTGGTTGCTTTACTTTTACTGTTAGTTGGTGATTTCCTCAGTACTTTTTTTTATCATGTGCCAGAACACGTTTTTGGTAAGTATCATATTTTAGTTCACCACAGCCATAATCGCAGTTTTTGCCGTTACGCCATCGTCAATAAACGACCCCAAGCGCTGATTATTGGTTTTCTAGCAGTTGTACCCTACTTACTTTTCATTCCTTGGTTATGGCTAATTTCTCCTGGAGGAGTAATCTTAGGTTTACTTTTAGCAGAACTTCACGTGATTTGGAGACATAGTTGTGAAGGAAAGTCCCAAACTCCTGAGGCGATCGCCCGTTTCTGTGAGTACATCTATCTGACGACTCCAGAACGTCATTGGTTACACCATCAAGATCCCCTCAGTGCCTATGGAGATATTTTTACATTCTACGACGGCCCTGCACGAGCTTGGTTAAAGTTCTTAAATTCCTGCCGCAAGTTACTCCCAAACTTACGCAATCGCTAAGTTTGGACTTCTTATTCCACCATAGTAGTTAGTGGTTCAACAACTATCAACCAAAATTATTTTAATTTTTCGAGGGGAATTTCTCCAGGACGAACTTGTATCACTTGAATTTTTTGGTTACGATTGACTTCTACCTCTAACATTTCGCCAATTTCGCTTAATTCTACCTTATCTTGAACTTCCAAGGCGTTTTTTACTGGTTTACCACCAACTTTAAGAATAATATCTCCGGCTTTGAATCCACTTTTTTCTGCAGGAGAGTTGGGTATGACTCTGATTATTAGTACTCCTTTAGTTTCCGTAATCGGAAAGCCAAAATCATTATTTTGTTTCAGCGCTTCTTGTCTTTCTGGATTAAGGGTAATCATTTGAATACCTAAATAAGGATGATCTGCTTTACCCTTGATATAGAGTTGTTGAGAAATTCTCTGGGCAGTTTCGATGGGAATAGCAAAACCCAAACCTTCGGCATCGGCTCGAATAGCGGTATTGATACCAATTACTTCTCCTCTAGCATTAAGTAATGGTCCTCCTGAGTTACCAGGGTTAATCGCGGCGTCAGTTTGAATGAATCTCACGCGCTTGTCTGGTACTCCTACCTCAGAGCTAGATCTGCCTAAAGCACTGATAATACCTACTGTGACAGTATTATCTAAACCTAGAGGATTACCAATAGCGATCGCCCATTGCCCAGGAATTAATGTGTCTGCTCTACCGAGAGTTACGGTTGGTAAATTTTCTGCTTCAATTTTAACAACTGCTACATCAGTAAGAGTATCTGTTCCTAGCACTTTTCCTTCATGGGTTTGACCATTTTTAAGCACTACATTGACCACTTCTGCTCCTTCTACCACATGAGCATTGGTAACGATAACGCCATCCTGATTGAGAATAAACCCCGAACCTGTGCCTCTCTCTATCCTATTTTGAGGTATGGGGATTTGCTCTCGAAAAAAACGTTTAAAAAACGGATGTTGAAAACCTTCTGGCAGATTTATTTCTACTTGGCGTGCTGCATCGATTCTAACAACCGCAGGTCCTACTTTTTTCACTGCTTGAGCAATAAAATTCAAGTTTTCAGTTGTAGTGTTAATGCTATTGTCAGTAGCCGAGTTTTTTGATACCGCTACTGGTAGCATTGGCGGATTAAGAGTTGTTTTTTCTTTAGTAGTTCCAAGATGATTTAAATAGCGATTAGCCCAAACTCCAGTACCTGCTCCTATTGCTAGTAAAGCAACCGATAATCCTAGTTGTTTAAATATTCTGCTCATTTTTTTATAAAGTCTACCCTAAACGGGTTTTATCTAAATTTATTAGGGAATAATGCTAAGGTCTTGTTAAGGGACTCTCTCTTGAGTGCGATTATGCGCTTATTGATTTACACATCCTTAACTCCTAATCTAACATATCAGCAATCCTAGATAAGTTATAACACTTATCAGTTGTCAATTTATTTTCTGAGCGCACGGCTACATTAACATAATCAAGCATTAATTAACTATTCAAAAAATTTCTCAGGGTTGCCAGGTAACTAACCCTATCTTCTAGCATAGGAAAATGGGCAGTGTTAGGAATTACTACATGAGCTAATTTATCATTCAAAGATGCTGCTTCCTTAGCCATGGCAGCAGGAATAATCTGATCTTTTTCACCAGAAATCAATAAAGTAGGTACTTGAATGCGAGCAAATTCTTTAGGCATTGTTTCTACTGCCTTTTTACTTACTGATGTATAAATTGTTCCTAGAGCTGCTTCGTAATCCGCTAAGAGAAAATCTTCTAAAAAAGCTTTACTTAAATCTCTGGGAATTGGACGATTTAAAAACCTGGCCATAAACATTTTATCAGCTAGAGGTATTTTTAAAAACCAATCATAACGAAATTTAACTACATAACCGCCAAATTTGTGGAAGGCAGCAAAACTTGTGGGATCGTAACTAAAAATTCCATTACAAGTCAGAATAGCTTTAATTACTTTTTGAGGTACTAAATTGAGAAATAATGCGGTTACTGATGCTCCCATCGAATGAGCATTAACATATACTTTATCTAAGTTAAAAGCTTCTAATAATAAGGCTAAATCTTGAGCATATTCCTCTAATTCATAGCTTAAATGCTCTTTTTTATCTTGAGGGAGTGAAGATTGTCCAAAACCTCGTAAATCGTAGAGCAAACAATCGAATTGAGCAGTAATAGCTTCAGCAGTAGGACGCCAATAACGACAAGAGCCTGCCCAACCGTGAATAAATATCATCACTGGTTTTTGAACATTTCTATCTTCAAAGTCACGAATCCACTCGTAATAATGCTCTACACCTCTAATATTTATTTTTCCTTCTTCCTTTTGTATCATTTTCCTTCGACTCAGTTATCTAAAAAAAAATCAACCAAGAATGATTACTGTAAATTTTCTAATTTAATGCGGGGATCTACCATTTTTAGCAATAAATCTGCTAATAAATTACCGATAATTAACATCGTAGCACCCATCATTAAACTGGCCATTACCAAAAATATATCTTGGACTAGTACTGCTTGTAAAATTAACCGCCCTAAACCAGGCCAATTAAAAAAATATTCTGCAATAAAAGATCCCCCCAATAAACTAGCAAATTCAAATCCCAAAAGAGTAATTAATGGGTTAATGGCATTGCGCAAAGCGTGAACATATAAAACTTTGTTTTCTGGCAATCCTTTCGCCCTGGCAGTTTTAATGTATTCTTGTCGTAATACGTCTAATAATTGTCCTCTCGTCAGGCGTTGTAGGCCAGCAAAACTGGTAATACTGAGGGCAATAGTGGGTAAAATCATATGCCAGGCAATATCCATGACTTTTCCTAGGGGAGAAAGTTGCTCATGCTCAATACTGGTCATCCCTCCAACGGGAAATAAAGGAGAAGTATTTTGGGCGATGATTAACAAGATTAAAGCGGTAATAAAACTAGGAAACCCTTGACCTACATAGCTAATTACCCGCAAAATTTTATCAATTAAAGTATTTTGTTTAACTGCACTAATAATTCCTAAAGGAACGGCGATCGCCCAGGTAATTATAATCGAAGGGATCGCCAATAATAGCGTATTCCTAACCCGTTCTGAAATCAAAGAAGATACCGAACGAGAATAGACAAAACTCTCTCCAAAATCAAAGTGCGTAACTACCTGCACGAGCCAGTGCCAATACTGTATTACCCCATGCCGAAACTGCACCCACCAGACGCGCCAGTTCGACCAATTAGGGTCAATATTCGGTTTTTCTAGACCAAATCGCTTTGCTAGTGCCTCAATAGTCTCTTGGGAAATAGTCGGATTTTGACGTAAATTATCCAGATAATCTCCTGGGGCAAGCTGAATGATCGCAAAACTCAGTGCGGAAGCTAAAAATAAGGTTAAAACTCCTTGCATTAACCTTTTGAGAATATAAAGAGAATTCTCGTTGATAAAGATACTTAAAATATAATTAAAACTAATTTTTTCGAGATTGTTTTTTCTATAATTCAGCATTTGCTTTGACTATCAATCATACTCAACTAAACTAATAATCGGAACATCAGGTAAATTTTGGCGACCATTTAATCCTTTTAATTCCACAATAAAACCACAACCAACAATCTCACAGCCGATTTTAGTTAATAAATCTGCGGTAGCTTTGGCCGTACCACCAGTAGCAATCAAATCATCCACAATCATAACTTTAGAACCTTCAGCAACAGCATCCTGATGAATTTCTAGTTTGTCTGTGCCATATTCTAAAGTATATTCAATCGAGTGAACTGCTGCTGGCAGTTTGCCTTTTTTACGTGCTGGGACAAAACCAGCATTCATATGATAGGCTAAAGCCGGGCCAAAAATGAAGCCTCTAGATTCAATGCCGACAATATATTCGGGTAATAAGCTTAAATCTTGGCAGTTTTGAGCTAAATTATCGATGACATAGCGTAAACCTTGAGAATGTTTCAGCAAAGTAGTAATGTCACGAAACATAATTCCTGGTTGGGGAAAGTCGGGTATATTACGAATGAGAGCTTTAAGATCCATAAATTAATAGATTAAGATAATTATCTCTTTTCTAAAACGATAGTATAATATGTACAGCTTTGCCTTAGAATAAGGAGCATATTTTTTTACTAACAAAGTTGACAAAATAGAAATATTTGTTGTTAACTCAATGATTAGTCTTCCTAATACCAGTGCAGAGTCAGGGATCTCGGTTTAGCCAAATCCCACGCAGAAATGCGAGGTTTTTGGGAGCCCAAGGTCTTGCGCTCCCACTCAACCTGACCCGCATAAGTACCAATGAATGCAGAATGAGCCAATCTATAAGCCTAATGCCCGATTCTAATTCTCATACTACTACCGAGCGATCGACGCCTGCTATCTTAGATCTATTGCCTGAGTTATCCATTTCTTCTAGCAGATGTGCAATGAGATTACAGCAACACATAGATCTGATGTTGTTAGCCTTAGAAGCTGTCCAACTAGGCGAATCTGAATATATTTTAGCAACAGTAAAAGAACTAGACTTGAATAAAATTATTCAAAATCGGATAGTATTATGGCGACTTCGTTGTAGTAATCCTTGGCGGCAATGCTACACCAGAGAACCTCTAAGTGTCGATCAAGCAAAGGCTTTAGTGATTATTACTAGTTATCGAGCCAAAAAATTGATGGTTTTAATCCGCCAACTACTAGTAGCTGAGCAACAAATGCGAGATAAGCAAATGCCTTTAGAAAATAATTTTCGACTGTCGGAGTATTTAGAAAGATTTTCTGCTCATTTTCGCAGTAGGATGAATTCTAGCCGTGCCAAAGTCTCTGTATATCTTTCCTGCCCTGATGAGTTAAATCAATTGGCTATGTCATTACTAGGAGAATTATTATTTTGTACTGGAATCATGGGAATGCAAAGATTTTGGGTTAGTTTATTTGATGGAGAGGTAGCATGACAATACAGCGTCAGTATAGTTCCCCTAATTGTATGTTGTTGTTGGAGGGATTTAGTGATGAACAAGGTAGTTCTGTAGATGGACTTCCGGTGATGTCTGTTTTAGTCAATGCCCAATGTCAAATCCTTGGTTGTGAATCAAAATTAGCTGGTGGAAAATCATTTTTTGAGCATTTAGTAAAAGTCGTCAGTGCTTATGCTCAAGGATTTCTCAGTGGGATTCATCATCCTGGGAAAATGGAAGCAGATTCAGATTTGATCTATCTGCAAAAATTACCAGATAAAAATCGCCATTTATTAATCTGGCAGGAAAGTAAGGATAACGAAGACACCAAAGTGGAAATAGAATTAACTACTGTGCAATTATTTGATTTAGTTGAAACTGTAGATCAGTTTTTGGCTGACAAACTTACATTGCCGGAGCTGAGTTGGGAATTACAGCCAGTTTCTCGCCGTTACCTCCAGGTAGAAGAAAATTTAGTGCAACAATCAACTCCTGCTGTATTAGGGATAGCCAGTCTAACTTTAGCGGCGATCGCCTTATTCTTCATGCCTACCCCTTCAGAAGTTAAAGATCCCAATCGAGAAGAACAAGTACCACAGGAAAATACCACCGAAACTTTACCAACCAATCAATTCCCCTTACAACAGCCTGAGCCAACAATTCCTCTTCCTAGTGAAGAAACCCCACCCACAGAAAATACTCCTGAGACTCCCCCAGCTACTCAATTGCCTTTACAAGAGTCTGAGCCGACAACTCCTCTGCCCACCTCAGAAAACCTTCCAGGGGAAAATAGCAGCGAAATCCCACCCTCTAATCAATCGCCTTTACAGCAGGCTAATCCCCCAATCCCCGTTCCCAGAGAAAATTCTGAGTAATTACTGAGACTGAGTAGGAACAATGGTGGTGAAAAACTCAAAGCGTAACTACATTTATCGAGCTTATGGTCTATATTTTAGCTCAAATCGTCCTATTCCCAATTTAGTCCAGGTTGAAGAACATCCAGAGTTAAATGCCAGGGATTATTTAGATCAACCTATTCAGATCAACTTTAGGGGGCTTCAATCTTGGTTTCCTACTACTATACCCAAAGTGATACTTTTCCAAATCAAGATAGCAAGTTAATGTATTGACTAAGGCTTGACAAAACCCAATGGCAAACCAATTTCTGCCAAATAGAGAGTATGCCGCAGCCAGAAAATAGTAGTAACCTAAGCAAAAAAGCAACAGAGAGAATATAAAACATTCCATACCGAGGAGCTCTTAAGGCCCTAAATGACCGCAGAAGAATACCATAAATTTTATGGTTCATCAATGTTCGATCCTTGGTTGAAACTGAAAAAGTAGTTAGTTCTGAATTTTGCTGTAGTGACTAAAAGCTTAATCATTCTCAATTAGATTAAATTGTTGCAAGTAGATAAGGAAAAAGAGTATCATTGTCAACTAGAGAGCGTTTATTGAGAGTGAGCTTTTATGTCCTCATATACTACCGCATCGATCAAAGAAAGGTTAAATGCGCGAGGTTGGCGCATGACCCCTCAGAGAGAAAAAATTATTCATATTTTCCAAAATTTGCCTCGTGGTAATCATTTAAGCGCGGAGGAATTACATCAATTACTAGAAAATCAGGGAGAAAATATTAGTTTATCTACAATTTATCGTAGCGTAAAATTAATGACCAAGATGCGTATTTTAAGAGAATTAGAATTAGCTGAAGGACATAAACACTACGAACTAAATCATCCCTATCCTCACCATCATCATCATATTGTCTGCATTCAATGTAATAAAACCATTGAATTTCAAGATGACTCTATTTTAAAACATAGTCTGAAACAGTGCCAAAAAGAAAGATTTCAACTAATTGATTGTCAGTTAACTGTGATGACAATTTGCCAAGAAGCGATTGAAATGGGATGGCCTTCCATTCTTCCGAGTGATTGGCGTTGTACCCGCGCTATATCGGAAGGACATCATCATACACCAACTGATTTAGTTGATGAAGAGAATGATTAATTTTTGAGGATCAAATCTCATGAATTTATGGGAAATTTCAGCGATCGATCACCATGCCCATAATATTCTTACACCGGAAGTAGCGAATAAATATCCTTATGTGGCTTCTTTTACTGAGGGGTATAACTCAGATATAATTAACAATCATGCTCCTCATACTCTTTTTTATCACCGCAGCATCAGAGATATTGCTGAATTATTCAATTGTGAACCTGACGCAACAGCCATTGTTCAAACTCGTCAAAAATTAGGATTAGAAACAATTACTCAAATTTGTTTTAGTGAATCTAAATTATCGGCTATTTTTCTTGATGATGGTTTTTTAGCCTCAGATATTTTACCTTGGCAATGGCATCAAAAATTTGTGCCGGTAAAAAGGCTATTGCGATTAGAATACTTAGCCGAAACTTTAATGGTAGAAGAAAACAATTTTGCAGAATTTTTGGCAAAATTTTGTGCGGCAATTAATCCACTATCTTTTAATATTATTGGCTTGAAAAGCATTGTTGCTTATCGTACAGGCTTAAAAATTGAATTTACTAATTTTGAGTTAGCTAAAGCAAGCTTTGAGAGACTAAAACAATTAGATCCTAATCAAAGAAATCGTTTAGAAGATAAAATTTTAATCGATTTTCTTTTAAGCCAAGCATTGGATATTGCTGCTAAATACCAAATTCCGATTCAATTTCATACTGGCTTTGGCGATCCAGATTTAGATTTAAGACTAGCTAACCCTTTACATCTACGTCCAATTCTAGAACAGGAAAAATGGCGTGATGTTCCGATTATTTTACTTCATGCTGCTTATCCTTTTACGAGAGAGGCAGGTTATTTAGCTTCGGTTTATCCTCAGGTTTATCTAGACTTTGGTTTGGCAATTCCCTTTTTGAGTATAGCAGGAATGAAATCTTCTCTCCGACAATTATTAGAATTAGCTCCTACTACTAAATTAATGTATTCTTCTGATGCTCATAATATTCCTGAATTGTATTATTTAGGAGCAAAATGGGGAAGGGAAATTTTAGCTCAGGTTTTAGAAGAAGCAATTAGCAACAGAGATTTAACAGCACGACAAGCAGAAAATATAGCTACACAAATTTTAACTAAAAATGCTAGTCGTTTATATTATAAACAATAGTGCGCACCGCCGCGCTGCGTTCCCGAAGAGCGGCAAAGCCTAGCAGGGACGAATTCTAGGCGGCTCGCGCCCTGGCGCAGCTTCGCTGACCTCTTCGAGATCTCAATATTGCAGCACTAAACTGTGACCATTTCAGGTGTTGAATCAGGAGACACTGGCTCAAAACGCAACACCATAATTTGCTCTGGGCGTAAACCGATAGATTCGTAAGTGCGCCCCTCGCGATCGCTGAATTCTACCTCCAAGGCTGCACCACCAGCCAAGATTTCAACTACTGTACCAACTTGACCGCGCCAGAGGTTATATTCAGGAAGGTCAACTGTTAGAGCAACTACATCAAGCAACTTGATTTTATTAGTCGTCATTTCTGATCACCTCCAGATTTTATAGTATTTTGTTTAAATTAACGATTTCTTATTCCCTGTTCCCTTGTCATCCAGAAATATGTCATCCTTTTTGAAAAAAGGTATTATAAACAATAATTTTTAACCCATAATTAACCATCAACCATCAACTTTGTCATCACTGCGAATGTGCAAATCCCTTTGGGGATAGGGAATTTCAAGGCCATGTTCGGCGAAGGCTTCCCAAATGGCACAGCCAATTTCACTGATCGTCATCTTGATGATTACAGGGTTATAGAGATGGAGCCAAAATCTCAGCTCAAAATCTAGACTAGATTCGCCAAACCCAGTAAAAAAGGCAAGGGGGGTCGGTTTCTTGAGAACTTTGGCATGTTGGTCAGTTACTTTTAAAAGAACTTCAATCACTTTTTTGGGGTTACATTTATAGCTAGCCCCTACCTCTAAGGAACAGACAATTAAGCGATCGCTGCCTGTATAAGTAGTAACTTCATTGGTAAAAAAGGTCTGGTTGGGAATAATTTTTTCGGAGTTATCTCGTATAACCCGCACAGTAGAGGCGCGGATGCCTAGTTGTTTTACTTCGCTGATTTCGCCCTTCACCTCAACAATGTCCCCAGGTTTGAGCGCTCCTTCAAATAATAACCAGATCCCGCTGACAAAGTTACTGATCACCTCTCGCAAGCCAAAACCAATGCCTACTGATAGCCCTCCGGTAATGGCAGCGAAAGCCGTAGGATTAAAGCCAATGTAACCAAAAATAAGCACAATTCCCAGGGTGATGAGTAGGTAGCGGGCGATCAGTGAGGCAGCTTGCAGGGCACCGGATTCAACCCGACTGCCTACGGATAATATATGCAGGAGCAGGCGTTCTCCGAAAGACACCCCCACAATCCAGAAATACAAGCCTACAGTAGCAAGAAAAACAGTACCAAGGGTAATTGAGCTGCCAAAGAGTTTGATCAGAACCACTCCAGTCAGTTGTCGGAGTTCGGTTTGCAGGCTGATTATTTTCCCTATAGCAAACAGGCAAAATAAGGGAGCTAAGAAACGAAAGCGAGCCTGATTAAGAGAAAATTCCGGGAAAGCCCCGTAGAATAAGATAATAAAACAGCGATAGAGTAAATAGAGCCATAGCAGTTCGAGGGCTGTACTCAGAAGTCCCGCTACCCATCCCTGGGCAAGGAACCAGCTTCGCAGCAGTTGGATACTTATGAAGCTGAGAACAGTAGTGAGGAGATATCGCAGCAGTAACACTCCATATTGCCACCCAGAAAGTTTCACATTGCCTCTAACTAGAGATTTGACAGAGGGGAAACGCCGCCTAATCTGCAACCAAACCCATTTGGAGATCAGCCAAGCCAATGCTATAGAGCCAGCGATCGCCAAAAGTTGGATTTGGACGGCAGGACGGACTAGGACATTTGACCACTTCAGAATTTGGTCAAATAGGTAGCTAGAGTCTAAGCTGGTTTGGTCAGGCATGGTTACATCCCGTTATTGCGATTCAAATTGAGCATTAATAGTCTCAGTCAGTTTAGCAGCTGCCTCAGTGGGGCTAATTTCTCCACCTAGGACTTGCTGATAGAGAACATCGCCATAGCTAACGAGGGCATTCATTTTTTGGGCTTCATTTAAGGATATAGCAAATCCCGTTTTTGACTGCTCTGTTAAGACACCTTGGAGGGGAAATAGCCCTCTGTTTACTTGCACATTTTTATGAGCGGGAATAGCATGCTGCAATTTGGTTGCGATTAGCCTTTGCTGGGCTATATTGGTTAAAAACAGCGCAAATCTTCGAGCTAACTGAGTCTGATTAGCATTGGAAAATCGATTAAACATGGCGACGTTAGCATTGAGCAGAGGACCAGCCGACTGATTAGCTTCACCGGGCAATAAGGTAACGCCAAAGTTATCTTTTCCTAAAGCTTTTCTCAAAGAAGGAATCCAGTTACTCCAACAGACGGTATAAGCTAGTCTTCCTTCGGTAAAGGCTTGCTGAAGAGCTGACTCATCGCCACTGAGAATAACATTTGGTTGATCTTGAGCCGTCCTTAGCCATTCCATCCACCTAGCCCAGCCCCCTCCTTGCTCCAAAATTAGGCGACCCTGGGAATCGAAGAGTTGACCGCCAAAAATTTGCGCGCCCCAAAATGTCTCATCAAAACCAGAAAATATACCCACAACATAACCTGCCTGGGCTTGTGCGAGCAGTTCTGATAGAGTAGTAGGAAGTTCTTTAACTTTTGCTTTGTTGTAGCAAAGAACCTGGGTGCTGAGATAAATGGGCAAGCCGTAGAGTTTACCTTGATGGCGAACTTGGCTGAGGGCTTCGGGTCGAAAATGGGATAAATCAAAGGAGCGATCGCTTAACTCTTGCAAAGCGCCAGCCTGAATCAATAAGGGAATATTTTGGGCCTGGGTCAAGATCAGATCTGGTCCGAAACCTTTCTTGACTTGTTTGACAAACTGCTCAAGTTTGCGCTCTGGCGGAAAAAATTCCACGACAATTTTGACACGGGGATAAAGGATAGTGAATTTCTCAACTTCCCCTCTGAGAGTTTTTTCGTACTCAGCGATAAGGGATTCTGTCCAATTACCAAAAGGGCCAGCCCAGATCACGAGTGTCCCCTGAAGCGCTTCCTCTTGATTGGAGGTGTTAGTTTTTTCCCTTTTTGGGCTGCTACTACAAGCAGAGAGTAAGACAAGGAAAATTAATAAAATTTTGATAGAGCTACGGTTAAACATTTTGCCATAGAAATTCCATTATTAATGATATCGAAGGCAAGAGGCAAAAGTCTTTACTAATACCATTTTTCTTTAAGCTTGAAAGTTGATCAATTCTCACCTACAACGATGAAATCAGCTTCGGTTAAACTGGTAGCATCCAGCCCAGATAAAATAGCTAGGATTTGATTTTTGTGCAAAATATTGCTCTGGGAAAAAGATAAATCATCAAAAGTTAAACCTCCAGATAATCCGATCAAGTCAACTCCAGTTTGAAAATCTTCAATGGTATCAATTCCAGAGTTTTTGCGACTTTTGTCTAACACAAAAGTATCTCTTCCTTCTCCACCTCTTAAAAGATCATCGCCCCAGTTTCCCCAGAGTTTGTCATCTCCCGCATCACCATTGAGAGTATCATCATTGCGACCACCATAGAGCATATCATCGTCATCACCACCATTGAGCAAATCAGCCCCTCTATTGCCCCAGAGTTGATCATTTCCCGAGTTACCATTGACGGTATCATCATTGCGACCACCGTAGAGCATATCATCGTCATCGCCACCATTGAGCAAATCAGCCCCTTTATTGCCAAACAGAGTATCATTTTTGCCCGCAATAATTGTGTCATTGCCCCGGCCACCATAAAAGATGTTTTCGCTTCCTCCTTCAGCAGTTTGGAGCAAATCATTACCTCTATTGCCAAAGATTTCATCTCCCCGATAAGCAATCACTTGATCCTTACCTTTACCTGCTCTTACTATCGTATTGGTAGGAATCAAAAAAGGAGTAATATTTAATTCTACAAAAGCGTTACTAAGATTTACTCGATCGTCTCCTCTACCGGTTAGAACTAAATCTTCTAATCCATCAAAATTTTCAGTTAAACCGACGACAAAAGTATCATCATTACGGCTTCCTAATACTACTTCTCTAGAGTCGCCTTCGCTGAAAACAATAATTTGACTAGTATCTTGATTCTCAATGTTATCATTTCCTACAGTCTTAACGGTTTGCAAGATGTCTTGATTAGCTAATACTTCATGATTCTCGAAAAGAGGAGAATCGGCAATTACGTTGTCTAATATAGGTGAAATAAAACCATTAATATCAAACTGCGGATCGCTCAATTGTTCTCCAGTTAATTCCCCTAATTCACTGTTTGGTTCGTTACTAAAACTAAAGTCAAGCTTGATATTTTGAGTAACAATTTGCTCGATGGTATTATTATTAGTATCTAGAAGACTTTCTTGAAAAGCAAATTGAGCCAGAAGTGAATTTGATGATTGCTCTTCTAATTCTTCGGCAAAATCTTCATCTAAAAAGATAAAAGTAGCAAGAGTTTGATCTAGTTGCTGAATAATCTTATTGCCACCCCCATAAAGGACAACATCTTGAACGCCAGTTTGAACAGAATCGAGTAAATAATCAACAGTCAAATTTTCTAGAAAATCATCAAAAGTTATGTTTTCATCGAAAACATAGTCTGCATTTAAACCATATTCATCGTACCAAGATAAATCATAAATTATTTGTTCGGCGAATAAATCTACACTATTATTATTTCCTTCGATATCAACCTGTTGATGACTAAATTGAATAGTTTCTAAAAGATCGTCATTGTTAATAAATTGATTAAAATCTAGATTTAAAGGATGATTAATTACTTCCGAATCAGCAGGACTATTAGTAAATAGGGTAAAGTTAGCAATGGTTTGCTGGGTATCTTGAGAGACTTGATTATCCTCGCCAATGTCATCACTAGTTTGAATAAATTTGCTGACACTTTCTTGATTCTCTAGATCGGCGATCGCTAATACATAAATAATAATATCTTGCTCAATTAGTTGTTGAATATTATTATCATTACCCTCAGGAATATAAACTGCTTGGGTAGCAAGCTGAGGAATAGCATTTTCAGTAAAAGACATCGACATCATTCAGGCTCCTTGACTTAACCTTTTTATAGATGAGTTAATGGGGATCTAAGTTCCTGAAATTTTGATAATATTTTGACTGTTCTTAAGATATTAGCCGCCTGTAAGAAATATAGGAGAGAGCTTATTAGGGAGAGGCAACAAAATAAATTTGTTGAGGTTATCCCTTCTCTTTAATTGACTGTAGGGTAAGGAGATTGCCCCACGGTGATTGCCGATAATCATGTTGTTCAGTATGCGCCAGTCAGATGCAGCCACCAGCTCTCGATCGCCGGCAAGTCCAAGTAATGCCGTATTCAAAGCAATGATATTGTTATCTACCAGCAACGGTCCAGTTCCCAACTCAATGAATAAGCCCGAACCAGTATCAATACTGCTCGGTTAAGCCTTGAAATCAATTTCAGGCTTAAAGCTGAAACCCGTTAAAACGGGTTAAAACTTATACATAGTCATCTTTAGATGACTTTAGCTGTTAGCCCGAAATGCGCGTTCCGGGCGGGAAGAATTTTCTTAACCGAGCAGTATTGGAACCAGTATTACCTGCCAGCACATTGCCAGTAACGCGGCTATGGCGCCAAACATTATCAAGCCAGATAGCCGATGCCCCGTTATGGCGAATCAAATTTCCTTCAATTAGCCCACCAATAAAAAAATGGAGCTTGATCCCAGCAGTTTCACTACCACTTAAACCCAGTCTTCCATTGCGCTCGATGATATTACCAATAATTTGAGACTAATATTTGCTATCGCAATCAGCAATATTGTCGTCAGACTAATTAAAGAAGCAATCAAGCGTACTCTCATTACTCCAACTTCCTTGTAAACTTAGATAAAATTGATTCTATACAATGGTACTAATCTCTGGGTGTTAGCAGAGGTGTCTCTCGCTCCCCAAGCTCTAGTAGATCTCTTCGAGATAGCTTGTCTGGGTTAACAACTACTGTTGAGGGCAATCCGGAAGGACGGCTTTGTCCCCAATCGATTAGCTGCTGAAGAGTGGGAATAGGCACCTGAGAAACTCTGGAAGCTTCTTCTAAGCTTTTTCCTTTTCTTAGAACCCGAATTGCCGTTTGCACTTTGCGATACATGGTTGTGCCGTAGTTAATTTCCTTCTTGTTGTCTGCCATGACTAACCCGAAGACAATATCATTGGCTGTATGGATGGCTTTGTCTCGCTCAGTTTTAGGTAAGAGAGCTCCTAATTTTACTGATGGCTGACTCTGTCCCAACTTAATGAGTTGTTGAAGGGTGGTAAGAGATACTTGAGAAATCCTAGCGGTTTCTTCTAAGCCTTCTCCTTTACGTAGAGCCCGAATCGCTGTTTGCACTTTGCGATACATGGTTGTGCCGTAGTTAATTTCCCTCTTGTTTCCCGCTATAACTAACCCTCTGGTAATATTATTAGCCATTTGACGAGAAAGGTCCGCTGTTTGAGCAGAAGATGGAGCAGGAATTGAGGGAGAAGACTCACGCGCCCAAGAATTAGTAGTGACCACTTCCTCTTTCTCCACTAAGTCTTTTTTTTCGAGGAGAATACTGCCCTTAGAAATCTGTATCTGTATCTGTTGCTCAATATTTGAAGTTGGTTGACGGAGTAGTTTGACTAATTCTGCTTCAATATGAATGGGAGCAAATTTTGCCGGCATTGGTTTTTTCGGTGGTGGAGTAAGGTCATTTTTTGGAGAATTTGCTACCGATGTCGTTGGTGGGAGAGTAGATTGAGAGCTAGAAGCAATAGCTCTTTGTTCCGGTTGAGTTGCTTCAATCGGTTCTGAGTTAAACTCAGGGATATTAGTTTCTGGTTGTGGTGGGGGTGGAGGATTAGTATCTGGAGGAGGAAGTACTTGCTCATGAGTTTGAGTGGATATACCTAGTTGACGAGGTGTACCTCTGTTCCATAAAGCATTTAAACCGAAGCTAACACTTCCTAAGGTTATCCCTAAAAGAATTAGGAAAGGTAAAGAAGCCTTCAACCAATAAGTATCTTTGCTAACCACGACTGTTTCGCGGTTATCATGGGTGATACTCGTGACCTGAGTTCTATTTACCGAAGCAAATAGGGGAACGGGAATCTGGGTATGGCACGGAGCTAGCTCAAATGACATTTCTGCAGCTGAGGTATAGCGATCGCGGGGATGAAGCCGAATCGCCCGCTCTAAGACAGCAGCTAAATGGGGATGAATGTGCGATGCTGCCTCACGCCAGAGAATTTCTCCACTGTCAGCATCAATTTCTAGCTCGTGGAGAGATTTTCCCGTGAGCAGATAAACTGCGGTTAAACCTAAGCTATAGAGATCGCTAGAATATAAGGGGCGACCTACTGCTTGTTCAGGAGCCATGTAGTTAGGTGTACCAATAGCCATGGAAAAGTCTGAGAGTTTTTTAATGTTTACCACCGTCGTCATTGCTTCTTTGACTGCACCAAAGTCGATTAGTACTGGTAGGCTATCACTAGAGCGCAAAATAATATTATCAGGCTTCACATCTCGATGTACTATCTTTTGACTATGGACATAGTGTAAGACGGTTAAGGTACTTACCAAGAGCTTGGTTACTGCTGCTTCTGAAAGAGTTCCCTCTTGCTCGACTTTTTCTTTGA
>JAAUYA010029197.1_pt1 | contig 27984 bp, 11 predicted proteins | sample 7278161 | NCBI WGS metagenome assembly JAAUYA01 (sample SAMN14350120, study PRJNA611818) | marine sediment metagenome | isolation source: surface marine sediment (3m) | place: French Polynesia: Moorea | collected 2018-08
CGTTTCCGCCCCCGCGCATCCCCGCTGAAAAACAGCGAAGCATCCTCTAATTCCCCCCAGAATTGGGGGGTAAGGGGGGCGCGGGGGACTTTTTCGGAGTTTTCCCCCCAGTTCCCCTCCTAGGAGGGGTTAGGGGTGGGTTGGGGGGCTAGGGGGGCGAAAGCCAGAAAATTGATTGTCTTGGTTATTTGTGTGTACACGGTAGGGTTGTAAATCGGGAATAGGCTCAACTCAGCCTGCTTAGAAAATCATCGAGTTCCTCCTGATTCAAATCTGCTTCAGGAAAATCGGAAGGAGTAAAGCCCACAGTTTCAGGGGATCTGCCATGCTCAATCAGAGTTCGTAAGGCACTCATGAAATCCCGGATAATTTCTTCAACGGCAGAATGCACTTGTGGAGCGTAGATCCAATCGATTTGTAACTGCTTCTGAGCAATCGAAGCGTTGATCTCTAGCAAATAACTCCTAGTGTTTTGAGGATTGCGGGCATCGCCACTAGGTTCGCTGGTCACCCTGAACGCGGATGAGGAAGATGTAGGTTGATTTTTTTGCCCCAGATAGTTAAACAGGATCTCCGCTTGGGGCAAAGTCTCTAGTTTCCCTTTCAGGTTTTTATCTCCTCTGAGATAGCGTAGTAAACCATAGCCAATCCCTCGCTCGGGAATCTGGCGAAGCTGTTCCTTGATCGATTTTAGAGCAACTCCAGCCTCAGATAAATTGCTCAAATTCAGGGCGACTGGAAATAAGGAGGTAAACCAGCCTACTGTTCTTGAGACATCGATGCTTTTGCCGATCGCTTCTCGTCCATGACTTTCTAGATCGACAATTAAGTGCTTAGACTCAGCCCCTAGCTTATGCTGCAGGGCGAGAGCCTGTGCTAATGCAGTCAATAAAACATCATTAATTTGAGTGTTATAGGCAGCAGCAAGATCGTGGAGAAGTGCTAGGGTTTCTTCAACATTCAGGGATGTGGATTTTCTTTGGGCTGAGGCTTCTGTATTAATAATCCTCTCTCCACCATCTCTGGGAATTTTAACCGCCTTAACATCCAATCGACTTAACCACTCATGGGCTTCTTGTTCTAAGGTATCAGACCTGGCATATGTGACCAGTTCTTGAGCCCAGCTTTGGAAAGAGGTAGTCTTAGGAGGAAGCTGTATCTCTTCCTGGTGGCGAAGTTGATTATACAGGGTTTCCAAATCCTGCCGTAAGATTTCCCAAGAGAGATTATCAACCACTAAATTATGGATAATAATCAAAAGATAACCAGGGCGATCGATACCGAGATTAAAGAAAGCGACCCGTATTAGATTGCCTTCGGTAAGATTGAGACTGGAATGTAAAGCAGTTGCCTGCTTTTCCATCGCCACCCTCTGCTCTTCTGGGGAAAGATGGGATAAGTCTATCTCAGCGATCGCAATTTTAGCTGTCGTCCCTGCCTGAAACTGTTGCCACCCCGTTTGCTCTTGCCGGAAATGTAGTCGCAAAGCATCATGATGGAGCCACAATTCTTGTATAGCTCTTTCCAGCCAGTCTAGTTCTAAATCAGGCGGGACTTCTAACAACATCGACTGATTCCAATGCTGTGGTTCTGGCATTTGCTGCTCAAAAAACCATTGCTGAATGGGAGTTAGGGGGACAGAACCGGTCACTAAATCTTGCTTAACTTCGACTACTGGAGGCTGATTCACCACCGCCCCCAACTCGGCAATAGTTTGATGTTCAAACAACTGATTGGGCATCAGGGATAATCCTGCCTCGCGAGCTTTAGAGACAATTTGAATGCTCAAAATTGAATCTCCTCCCACCTCAAAAAAGTTGTCATCAATACTAATCTCTTCTAACCCCAGTATCTCGCTCCAGATATCCACGAGAATCTTCTCAGTGGGGTTGCGAGGAGCGACTAGGGGAGTCTCTATAACTGAGAGCCTCGTATCAGGCTCGGGGAGACTTTGAAGATCAATTTTTCCATTCGGTGTTCGAGGTAAAGCTGAGCATTGGACGAAAACTGAAGGAATCATGTAGTCCGGCAGTTTAGAGTGCAAGTAATTTCGCAGTTGTGAAGGATTTAACTCTGTCTCCGGTTCAGCGGGAACAACATAGGCAATTAGACACTGGTTGCGGCGATCTTTGTCTGCCGAAGTGCTGGTTGTTCCAGAAATTTGCTCTCCAAGACGAAGGGAGAGCAATGCTCGCTGTTGCTGAGAAAGTTGTTTAATTCGTCTGCGCAATTCTTCCATGAGTAAAAATATTCAATGATCTAAAATCTAAAATCGAGATAGCCCACTACTTGATTGCTTTAATAATTACCATAGAATCCCCCCATAGAGCATCTCTAATATCATCAGGGATGTTTAAGGGCTGAACAACACTTAAGGTAAACGAGGTAAAATACTGAAATATTAATCTTTGATGGACTCAGGGAATCCGTTTCATTGCTCAGGTAACTGAAAATGCCGCCTTTTCTTAAAAGGGAAGCAGCCGTAGGAAAGAAGTGTTCAGCAAAGGTTGTACTCTGAACGACGTAGGCTAAGAATTCTTCCTGATTGAGAGGGTAGGTGTGAAAGAAAATGCCGTCGTATTTGCCCAACTGCTCGATAACGTCTTGCCATTTTCCCTGAATCAGTTCAATGGTGCGATCGCTATATTGTTGCCGCCACTGGTGAAATCGTTCAACCACAGAGTCATTACATTCAATGATGGTATGGGATTGAACGCCCCTATCCTGAATATAGGTTGAGGCGATTCCCCGACCAAATCCGATTTCTAATATATCCCCATGATTTTCCGTGACAACATCCGCCATCGCTTTCATCACGGGAATTTGGCAGTCTTCCATGATCTCTTGGCTATCCAAGGGCTTGTGAGTTCGATCCTCAAAGGTTGTTTGGTCGGTACCCCGAATCAATCGTTTGGCAAGAAGATCCAAATAAATCAATTCATCAGCAAATTTTTTTATAGCCCGATTGAGTAACCAGTTTTTTTGTGCCTCCCGGGGAGGAGGGATCAAGTCTTCTCGCTTGATTTGCAGCGAAATTTCAAATTCTTTATGTCGTTTTACTTTTCGGGTCATGATCTAGCAAGTTTAGGATAAAATTAATCTAACATTTTTTGAAGACAAGGAATGCTGATATGGATAAGCAAAACATCGAAGCTATATACCCTCTAGCCCCCCTACAGGAGGCGTTTTTGTGGCACAGCCTGCAAGCCTCTTCCCGAGCTGGGCTATTGCACGTGCGCTGTATGCTTTGCGGTGAGCTTAACCTAAGCCTGTTGCGGCAAGCTTGGGAGTTTGTTGTCAGTCGTCATCCAGCGCTGCGCACCTCGATTCACTGGGAGAAGGTGAAACAACCCCTTCAGGTTGTCTCTCGGCAGGTGAAACTGCCTTGGATGCCGCTCGACTGGCGAGAACTTGAAGACCCGCAATTGGCGTTAGCAGACTTTTTAGCAGAGGATCGCGATCGCGGCTTTGACCTCACCCAAGCGCCGATCATGCGCCTGGCGTTGATTCGGCTGAACGAGACCGACTATGAGCTGGTTTGGAGCTGCCATCACCTAATGTTAGATGGTTGGTCGGGAGCGCTAGTATTGAATCAGGTGTTTGATAGCTATGAGGCGCTGCGTCAGGGGAAGCCTCTAGAGATAGTAACTGCCCCGACCTATCAAGACTATATTCGCTGGCTCAAGCAACAGGACGAAGCTGCCGCTGCTGATTTCTGGCAGGAGACGCTCAAAGGGTTTAAGAGTTCCACACCACTACCTGCCGCTCAGCTTAGAGAAGTGTCATCTTCCGAAACTGAGAAGCTATCGGTCACCCTTTCATCCGAGACAACCGCTAGGTTACAGGCTTTTTTGCGATCGCAGCGGCTAACGCTAAGTACCCTGATGCAGGGTATATGGGCACTAGTACTTTACAGCTATAGCGGAGAAGCAGACGTGCTCTTTGGCACGACGGTCTCGGGGCGTCAAGGCGATTTAGCTGGGGTTGAAGCCATTGTTGGCATGCTGAACAACGTCCTGCCGTTGCGGGTGCGGGTTTTGCCAGACAAAGCCGTACTCTCCTGGTTGCAAACTTTGCAAACCCAGCAAGCCACTTCCAGCCGCTATGCTTACGCCTCGCCCATCCAGATTCAAGCCTGGAGTCAGCTACCGGGTCGCTTGTTTGACAGCCTACTGGTGATTCAAAACCATCCTATCCGAATAGCTGGGTCAGACCACAGCCTACAAGTCGATAACGTTCAATCAGGCATTATCAGCACCTACGGGCTTACCGCCATTGTTGAGCCAGGGGATACCCTGACGCTGACGCTGCGCGGTGAGGCTCAGCGCTTTAACGGTAATATCCTTAAAACTCTGCTCGAGCAGTTTCAAGCGGTGTTAAGGGCTATTGTCGAAAAACCGATGCTTTCCATTGGCGAGCTTTTGCCGTCGCGCGAGCTTGGAATTGCCTTTGGCTTAGCCTGTCCCTCGGACGGAGGCCAGTCTTTACATGTTGTTCCACCCCATGACCCTGCTCTAGATCTCAGCTCAAAGACTCCTGTAGTTGCGCCCCGCAACTCCATGGAGAAAACTCTCGCGGATATCTGGACTAAATTACTAGGGCTGGAAGAGATCGGCATTCATGACAACTTTTTTGAGGCAGGCGGCCACTCTCTCTTGGTAACCCAGATGATTTCCCAACTCCGTCAGAGCCTCAACCTTGAACTACCACTGAGGAGCCTCTTTGAATATCCAACTATCGCCGAGTTAGCTCAACAAATCTCGCAAGCTGAAATTGCCGAACCAAAAGCAGACTCCCTCGCATTTCCCACGAAAATTGCTCCCGGAGGCCAGAACTATGCTGTGATTCAGGCAGTACAACGCGATCCAGAAAACCTCTGCCTCTCATTCGCCCAGCAACGCCTCTGGTTCCTGAACCAACTAGAAGGCCCGAGCCCTACCTACAACATTCCCTTCGTCTGCCAACTTGAAGGGAACTTGAACCTAACAGCTTTGGAACAGAGTCTGCGAGCGATCGTGCAACGCCATGAAGTATTGCGAACAACCTTCCCCAGTCAAAATGGTGTAGCGCATCAAAGAATTAGTACCTGTGTTGAAGTTGAATGTCCTCTGATAGATCTGCAAGCCTTACCTAAAGCAGAGAAGAAATCTAAACTTCAGGCTCTCATCAATGCTGAAGTTCAGAAACCTTTTGATTTGGCTCAGGACAATCTGATTCGCTTCAAGTTGTTGAGGTTGGGTGAAACAACTCACGTTCTTACAATTGCAATGCACCACATTGTCTCAGATGGCTGGTCGATTGGGATTTTGCAACGGGAACTCTCTACCCTTTACACCGCCTTTTGTCAGGGCCAACCCGCTCCCCTCGCTCCCCTACCCATTCAATATGCGGATTTTGCTAACTGGCAACGTCAATGGTTACAGGGCCAGGTGCTCGACACCCATCTCAACTACTGGCGGCAACAACTCGCTAACAGCCCTCCGTTGCTAGATCTTCCCACTGACTTCCCACGTCCGCCCGTGCAGACCTTTCGAGGTAAACGGGAGTCCTTTGAGCTGAACCATGACCTGACCCAAAAGTTGAAAACATTAAGTCAAAATCACGGTGCCACGCTGTTCATGTTACTCCTGGCTAGCTTTCAGGTCTTGCTTTATCGTTACTCGGGCCAGAGCGATCTGGTTGTTGGTTCTCCCATTGCCAACCGCAATCGAGTTGAGATTGAGCCTTTGATTGGATTCTTCGTGAATACCTTGGCATTACGCGCAAATCTGGCAGGAGATCCTAGCTTTATCGCGTTTCTCAAGCAGGTTCGGCAAACCACTTTGGATGCCTACAAACATCAGGATTTGCCTTTTGAACAGATTGTGGCTGAATTACAACTGGAACGCAATCTCAGTCACGCTCCACTGTTTCAGGTGGTATTTGCCTTGCAAAATACACCGAAAGAAGACTTTATCCTGCCTGAACTTACGCTTCACTCTCTAGAAGTAGAGACCAATACAGCTAAGTTCGATCTGACCCTTTCGATAATCGAGACGGATTCAGTTTTGAAGGGGAATTGGGAATACAACAGCGATCTGTTCGAACCGCAAACCATCCGGCGGGCCATCGGGCATTTCCAGACCTTGCTGGCAGGCATCGTGGCAAATCCACAGCAGCCGGTGTCTCAGTTGCCACTATTGACAGAAGCCGAACTTCACCAACTACTGGTGGAATGGAACCAAACCCAGGCAGAGTATCCCCAAGACAAAGTTATTCATCAATTATTTGAAGAGCAAGTAGAAAAAACACCCGATGCGATCGCAGTTATATTTGAAGACAAAAAACTCACCTATCAACAATTAAACGAAAAAGCGAATCAACTAGGTCATTATTTACAAAAATTAGGAGTAAAACCAGAAACTTTAGTAGGAATCTGTGTCGAACGTTCATTAGAGATGATTATTGGCTTATTAGGAATTCTTAAGGCAGGAGGAGCTTATGTTCCATTAGATCCTCAATATCCTCCTGAAAGGCTCAATTTTATGCTTGAAGATACTAATATTTCTATTTTATTAACCACTAAAGATTTAACCAATCAATCATCTAAAAATCAACTGAAAAAAATTAATTTAATAAATAATAAAAAACCAAATTTATGTAAAAAAGATAACTTGAAATTGGCAGTTAAATCTGACAATTTAGCTTATGTAATTTATACCTCTGGCTCGACGGGAAGACCTAAAGGGGTGTTAGTGCCTCATCATGCAGTTAATAGATTAGTACGCAACACCAATTATATTGAGATTAACTCATCAGATAACATGGCTCAAATTGCCAATAACTCTTTTGATGCTACCATATTTGAAATTTGGGGAGCCTTATTAAACGGGGCAAAATTAATTCTTTTTCCGCCAGAAAAAATTTTACAAATAGATCTTTTTGTTAGTCAATTACAAGAAAAAGAAATTAGTGTTATTTTTATAACAACGGCATTATTTAACAAAGTCATTAGCTTTTATCCCCAAGCATTTAGCAAGCTAAAATATGTTTTATTTGGCGGAGAAAAAGCTGAACTAAAATGGGTAAAAGAAATTTATCAAAAAGGTTGCCCTCAACAGTTAATTCATGTTTATGGACCTACAGAAAATACTACTTTTTCTAGCTGGTATGGGCTCAAAGAATTATCAAAGAATATAACTAATTTACCTATTGGACGTCCAATTAATAACACAAAAATTTATATTCTCGACTCAAATTTACAACCTGTGCCAATAGGGGTAACAGGGGATATTTATTTGGGAGGAGAAGGTTTAGCTCGAGGCTATCTCAACGCCGGTGAATTAACAGCACAAAAATTTATCTCCAACCCTTTTGGCGAAGGAAAATTATACAAAACAGGGGATTTAGCTCGCTACTTGCCAGATGCTCAGATTGAATTTTTAGGACGCATTGACAATCAAGTTAAAATTAGAGGCTTTCGCATTGAATTAGGAGAAATTGAAGCTAACCTGAATCAATACCCTCAAGTGAAAGAAGCAGTACTAATTGCACAGGAAACTCAGCTAGGAGATAAAAGGTTGATTGCTTACCTAGTTACCCATCAGCATCACAATATCAATAATCAAGAGTTACGCCAATTTCTGCAACGAAAGCTCCCCGACTACATGATTCCTGCTGCTTTTGTTACTTTAGAATCTTTGCCATTGACAGCCAATGGGAAAGTCGATCGCCAAGCCCTACCACAGCCAGATTCCGATGCTTATTTAGATCCAAATACTTTTGTTCCTCCCAGTACACAACTCGAACTTAAACTAGCCCAGATTTGGGAGTCAGTTCTCCAGATTCAGCCCATCAGCATCCACGCTAACTTCTTCGAGATCGGTGGCGACTCGCTACTTGCAGTTCAACTATTTGCTCAGATTGCCCAGCAGTTAGAGTGCAATTTACCGCTGACAACTCTTTTTCAAGCACCAACGATCGCCCAACTATCCCAGCTAATCGAGGAGGGATATCACTCACCCAAATTATTGTCGCTGGTTGAAATTCAAGCGGGCAACCCCGAAATAAATCCTCCCCTCTTTCTCATTACCACAGGAGCCTCAGCCGTCTTGAAATATGCTGAGCTAGCCAAGCTTTTAGGACCAGAACAGCCTGTTTATAGCTTGCAAGCTCTTGATTTAGAGAGAAATGGTATCTCTGTTGATTGTATCAAAGATATTGCCGCTTTTTATTTGCAGGAGATGGCAACGCTTGACTATGAGGGGCCATACCTCTTAGGAGGGTATTGTTTCGGAGGCTTAGTCGCTTTGGAAATGGCCCAGCAAATCCAAGCAGAAGGTCAAGAAGTCGCCCTACTGATTTTAGTAGATACAGGTGGCCCTAATTTCATCTTTAGAAGTTTTCAACAAATTGTTGTTACCCTTGAGAAATTTTATAAACGAAAGATTATTCGTTCCTCTCGTCACCTTAGCTCTCGTTGGCTCTTTCATCGGCGTAACCTACTTGCTCTCAGCTCTGGGGAAAAACTGTCCTATGTTTCCAATTTATTGAGGCGCGTGTTCAACAGAAATAGCACTCCAAATATCTCTTACCCCACTAGAAGCAAAGAAAAAAACATTCTCCCTCAGGTCAACAATGACGAACGAAAGCAAATGTGGAAAATCCTCAAACTCTTAAGACAAAATTATTTTCCTCAATTTTACTCAGGTAGGGTCGTTCTCTTCTTTTCCAGTGAATTATCTAACAGGTTTCCCCTTTTTCCCCGAAGAGGTTGGGGGAAACTGTTCAAGGGAGACGTAGAAGTACACCTAGTACCTGGCAATCATTATAACTTATTCAACGAACCTAACGTACAGGTACTAGCTGAAAAATTAACGAGTTGCATCGATTCGACTGTCGCTCAAGACTAACTGGCGAATTGCCTAGATGAAATACGTGTCTGAAAAAGCCAAAGTTTAAGTTAATATTTATCTACTTCTTCTTTTTCAATGGATTAAAATGCGATCGCCGGTAGCCCCCCAAGTGATGCTCAGGGTTGGCTGAGATGAGAGATAACGCTGTCGAAACCGAGGGTAGTACACGGAGAGGAATATACCTAGTAGTAAGATAGGAACGAGCCAAAAAAAGCTAGAACGCTGAAAAAGCAGACCCAATAACCGCTTACTCAGTTCGATAAAGATGATTGGTTGCTCGTAGCTAGCTTGGGACAAATGACCTACAGACCTGATCGAGTGATTGAGTATAAGGTAAAAAATGAGTAAAGCACTGGCGCGAATTACAAGGTATTCGCTCATCTTGTTCCAGCTCAGGAAAGCAGTGAAGTGAACATCGCTTCCCTGTTCTCGGCGGAATATTGCTCTGAAATAACTCGAAATTTTTTTGCTCATCGTTAGGTGCGATCGCTGCTCAATTAACTGATCCCAAACTGAAATCTGAGATAGATCGGAGAATTTTGACCGAATCTCAAATCTTGCTTGTAAGGGAAATTACTGCTATCTTAAAACTATTTGCCGATCTAATCTATACTTTCTATGGACTTTGCTTGGTCAGACAAACAACTTGGGCGATTTCCGAAAAACAATGTCCCGGTTGTAGGATGCTGAAGCGCGAAGCGTAACGCATCAGTCATTGGTATGTTTATTTCCGGAAATCGCCTGAGCACGACCGCCCTAGCATTATAATTCAATAATAATTCTATAATTTTATTAATTCACTTAGACTTTTGATTTTTTTCCATGAAGCTAGAAAATGTTGAGGATATCTATCCTCTCTCCCACGTCCAAGCAGGCATGTTGTTCCATACTTTAGCAGCCCCAACCTCGGGGGTGTATATTGGGCAATATACTTGTAAGCTCCAAGATAAATTAAAAATTGAGGCGTTTCAGACAGCTTGGCAAAAGGTTCTAGAAAGGTACACAGCTTTGCGAACCGCCTTTATGTGGGACGGATTGGACGAACCGCTCCAAATTGTCCGCCAACAGGTCGAACTGCCATGGACGTTTCAAGACTGGCGCAGACTCTCATCTAGCGAGCAAGAAGAGCGATTGGCTGAGTTGTTGCGCAGCGATCGCCTACAGGGATTCGACCTTGCCCAAGCGCCCTTAATGCGCATGATGCTAATACAGCTTGATGATTGCACCTACCAGTTTGCCTGGATCTGCCATCATCTGCTGTCCGATGCTTGGTCTACACCTGTGATCTGGAAAGAGGTGCTTGCCTTCTATAGAGCATTCTGTCAAGGGCAACTCCTCAATCTCAAAAGCCCCCGTCCCTATCGAGACTATATTGCCTGGCTACAGGAGCAAGATATTTACGCAGCCAAGGCTTTTTGGGAAGATATCCTCAAGGGATTTAGAGAACCGACACCATTGGGAATAGACCGCTTGGAGGGAGGACCATCTGACTCAGGCTACGAACGGCAACAAATTTCACTCTCCCCAAGAACAACAGAGGCGCTGCAATCTCTAGCAAGGCACCACCGCCTGACCTTAAATACCTTGATTCACGGAAGTTGGGCTTTGCTTCTGAACAGGTATAGCGGTGAGACAGAGGTAGTTTATGGAGCTACGGTCTCCGGGAGACCACCGGAACTTGCAGGAGTAGAAGAGATGGTAGGGCTATTCATTAACACCTTACCTGTCAGGATAGAGGTGTCCGCTCAGGAAGCTCTGCTGTCCTGGTTAAAAAAGACCCAGGCTCAGCTGGTCGAAATTCGCCAATATGAGTATACGCCTTTGGTCGAGATCCAAAGATGGAGCGAGATCCCAGCAGGGAGTTCCCTTTTCGAGAGCATCATCGTCTTTGAAAACTATCCACTACCTGAGCAAGAGCAAGATAGCGGTCTAGATATCTGTGATGTACACTCAGAGGATTGGAGTAACTATCCTCTTGTACTGCTGGTGGTACCGGGGACATCTTTACAATTGACCCTAATCTACGACACCAGCCGTTTTGAATCTGCCGTAATTTCAAGGATGCTGGGTCATATACAAACTTTATTAACGGGATTTGTAGAAAATCCTCATTGCTCTCTGGCTGATTTACCTCTGTTAACTCAGGCAGAACGGCATCAAATCCTCGTGGAGTGGAATCAAACTCAAATCCCTTATCCACAAGAAGCTTGTATTTACCATCTATTTGAGGCGCAAGTTAAAAAGAATCCCGATGCAGTTGCTGTCGCCTTCGAGGATGAGCATCTGAGTTACCAGGAACTGAACCGACGAGCTAATGGGTTAGCCCATCACCTGCAATCCCTGGGCGTCGGACCAGATGTTTGCGTGGGCATTGGCTTGGAGCCTTCCTTAGAAATGATTGTGGGGATTTTCGGCATTCTTGCCGCTGGCGGTGCCTACGTTCCTCTAGATCCAAACTATCCCCAGGAACGGCTAGCTTATATCCTCCAAGATACTGGGGCTGCGGTACTCCTCACTCAGCAACGGTTAGTGGATTTATTGCCTACCACTTCTGTGCCCACATTCTGTCTGGATACAGATTGGGCTAAGCTCGAAGAGAGAGCAAATCTGCCATCTTCTAACTCCCATCGACAATCCAACGAGCACCTCGCCTACGTCATTTATACCTCAGGCTCGACCGGCAAGCCCAAAGGCGTACCGGTCACTCACCGCAACCTCCTCCATTCGACAACAGCTCGGATTGAGTATTATCCCGAACCCGTTTCCCGCTTTCTGTTGTTATCCTCCTTTGCCTTCGATAGCTCTGTAGCTGGCATTTTCTGGACGCTGTGCCAAGGCGGCACCCTAGTTCTGCCACCACGACGGCTAGAGCAAGATATGGAGCAACTGGCCGCTCTGATTGCCCGCCAGCAAATTACTCATACGCTGTGCTTGCCCTCGCTGTATAGGATGCTGTTGACCTATGCCCCAACCACACAACTTCAATCCCTCCAGGTAGTTATCATCGCGGGAGAAGCCTGTGGGCGATCGCTAGTGATGCATCACTATGGGTTCCTCCCAGATACTTCCCTGTATAATGAGTACGGTCCTACCGAAGCAACTGTTTGGAGTAGCGTTTACCGAGTGCCAAACCAGATCGAAAGCTCGCAAATCCCCATCGGAACCCCCATTGCTAATACCCAAATCTATCTGCTAGATGCCCATCGACAGCTAGTTCCCATTGGCGTTACCGGCGAGATCTATATTGGAGGACCGGGGGTGATTCGAGGCTACTTGAACCAACTGGAGCGCACTGCCGAGCAGTTTATCCCCAATCCCTTTAGCCGAGAGTCAAGCGATCGCCTTTACCGAACTGGCGATCTCGCTCGTTATCTTCCCGACGGCAACATCGAATTTCTGGGTCGAATTGATCGTCAAGTGAAAATTCGGGGATATCGGATTGAATTAGGTGAGCTCGAGGAAGTCCTCAAGCAGCATTCTAGTGTGAGTGAGGTGGTGGTCGTTGCTACAGGGAGTGGAAATAGCCAACCACAACAGGAGAGTTTTGAGGTTGACAATTCTACAGAACCAGAAGATACCGATACTTTAGTTGAACGCCTATTAGCCTTAGGGCAATCAAAAGCAGAAAAGCTATTGGCAGAGTTTGAGAGCAATGACTCATACCATTTTTAAAAAAGAATGAGATGCTTGGGTAGGCATAGGCAAGAGGCAAAAATAAACTGGAAGTTTCTTTTGCCCTCTACTTTAAATCCTAAGTCTATTAGTATTAAAGAAAAATGATCCTAGAAGTTTTTCTGAGACCGATCGCTTTTACTGAGCAAGTTTGAGAGCTTACTGAGTTTTCGTTTATCCAGTTTAGCCAAGGGGAAATCGGTAGGGGTGTAGCCGCCTGCCTCTGAGGACAGGCAATGACCGATCAGCGCTCGCAGCACTTTGATAAAATCGCTGGCCATGGTTTGTACGGTAGCTTCTCGGTGCAGTTGCTGGCTATAACGCCAGTCGATTCGTAACTGCTCCTTGACGATCGTGGTGTTAATTTCCAGCAAGTACCGCCGCTTACTTTCGGGACAACCGGACAAGGTCAGTTCGCGGGCAAACCGAAACATGGACCCCTCAGGCAATAGTTGTTCCATTCGTTCAAAGTAGTTGAACAGGATTTCAGCTTGGGGCAAAGCTTGCAACTGCTCGGGGAGATCCGCACCTGCGCTCAAGTAACGCAGCATCCCATAGCCAATTCCTCGCCTCGGCACGCGGCGCAATTGTTCTTTGATAGACTTCAGGGCCGTCCCCAGATCGGAATTTGGCTTTAAGGTCAAGGTGACGGGGAATATCGAAGTAAACCAGCCTACGGTACGGACTAAATTCGCACCGGGGACTATCTCTTCTTCGCGACCGTGACCTTCTAGATCGATGAGAAGAGAGCCTTGCCCCGTTCTCTGGGCAAATGACAGTACCAGTGCTGCCAGTAAGACCTCGTTGATTTGGGTGTGGTAGGCTCGGGGCACATCTTGCAGGAGCGATCGCGTTTCGGCGGCATCGAGGAAGACCGAAAGAGTATGGGCAGAAGCTTCTGTGTTCCTGTCACCAATTCGATAATCTACAGGGAGCGGAGATGATTCAGCAGGAGGTGGCTTCAGCCAATAATCGACCTCTGATTGCAGGGCACCAGAGCGAACTGACTCCACTAGTCCTTCCGACCAGCGCTTAAACGAGGTCGTCTTGGGGGAAAGCTGAATCTCCTCGCCACGGCTAAGCTGGCAGTACAGGGTTTCCAAGTCTTCCAATAAAACTAGCCAGGATACTCCATCCACAGCGAGACGGTGGACGATTATTAATAATCGATTCGGCCTGTCAGCGCCGAGATCAAACAGAGCCACCCCCATTAACTCACCTCGGGCAAGATTTAAACTCGTCTGCAATTGGGCTTCTGTGGCAGCCATGACGCACTCTTGCTCGCATTCCACCTTGGCTGAGAGATCTAGCTGGGTAAGAGAAACTGGCGGTAACGACTCCCGATTAAACTGTCGCCGACCCGATTTTTCCTGAGTAAAGGACCCTCGGAGTGCATCGTGGTGCTGTAGCAAATGTTGCAAAGTAGCTTTTAACACGGCAGGATCGAGCTTCTGCGACACTTCCAGCAGCAGAGTCTGGTTCCAGTGATGGGGATTGGGGAGATCTCTTTCCCAGAACACCTGCTGAATGGGGGTCAAAGGAATTATCCCCGTGACTCTTTCTGGCTCTGCCGTTGCGGTTCTGACAGTATGGGCGATTGCCGCGAGTTCGGCGATAGTCGGATGTTGAAAGAGTTGGTTGGGGGTAAGGTTGAGTCCCGCCTCGTTTATCCTGGCAGCAATCTGGATTGCCATAATCGAGTCGCCGCCAAGGTCGAAGAAATTGTCATGGATGCCAACCTGATTGACCTTAAGTACCTCCGTCCAAATCTCAGCTAAAGCCTTTTCTACGGGAGTACTCGGTGCCACAAAAACGGTGTCTAGTTCCGGTCTGGTTTCCTCGGGATGGGGCAGTGCTTGGCGATCGACCTTACCGTTTGGGGTGAGTGGAATCTTATCCACTTGAACAAAGTGCGCTGGGATCATGTAATCCGGTAAGCTCGTGGCGAGGTGAGCTCTTAACTCTGACGCTGTTAATCGTTGATTGGCAACAAAGTACGCACATAAGGACTTGTTGCCTGCTTCATCTTCCTGGACTAGGACAACTGCATCCCGAACTTCTTTAGTGAAGTAGCCAATTTTATCTAAGATTTGGCTTACTCTGGTGACATCGACGGGGTATTCAACCTCTGCTAAAACATTCGCTCGTTGACTAATACCCAGGCGGATATCCCAGCTCAAAGGTGCTTCGTAGTTGTGATATCCCTTGTCTGAGGAATGCACGCAAATGCCCACATCATTCATCATGCAATTCGAGGAACAAAAGCCTGTATCCTTCGGCTGTTGCCAGTAAGAATCTCGGTTTTTGAGGAAAGCCTTGATTTCTTCAATAGGAGTCCGATCGTATCTGAAGAAATCAACAAAGTACATTTGCTCAAAGGGAACATCCTGCACGTCAACCTTTAGTAACTGAGTTATCCAATCCTCCTGGGTATGGAACATTTTTCGAAACAGGAGTAGCTTCTCTTCGATCTCGACGGGATCTACGATCCCGTGCTCATAGAGTCCCACTAATTTAGTCTCAAAAATTTGCCCGCGAGATAAACCGGTGATAATGACGCCGATCCCTTTCTCTTGAGCGAGTTTGGTACTGATCGCCGTCAAAGACTTAAAGCAGCCTGAACAAACTGTTGAGTCTGAATTTAAACTCTCAACAAAGATTTCGTTCATATGTTCTGTCCGGGCAATGATGCTTTCCACCCCAAGCTTGCTGGTTTGACGCTGGATATTGGCGATCGCCGCTGGGGAAATGAATCCATTGTCAAATGTAAAAGCCAGAACCTTGTACCCCATCTCCACCAAACGATAGAGGATATAGGAGCTATCCTTCCCCCCGCTGTAGAGCAGCATACAGTCATACTCGCTACGGTGCTGCTTCTGGGCTTTAGTCATTAAGGTTTGGAAGTCCTTGACGGTCTGAAAGTACCAACTGACTTGTTCCTTGTACCGCTCATAAGAGCGACAAACGCTACAAACACCAGACGCATCAAAGGTAATTCCTGGATGCCTAGATGTAATCAAACAGGTAGTGCAACGCTGATAATTGGCCTGCTGGACTGGAGTGCCATTAGCCTTGTTATGGGCTTCAAAGTTTTGGTGGAGATTATACTCTTTATTACTCTTGTATGAGTGGAGCTTTTGCTCTATTTCACCTAGTTCAATACGGTAACCTCTGAGCTTAATTTGATTATCTCTGCGACCTAGGAAAAGTAGCCTTCCGTCTTCCATATACCTGGCCAGATCGCCTGTTCGATAAAGCCGATCCTGAGGTTTGAATGGGTTCTGAATAAACCGCTCAGTGGTAAGTTCTTCCCGCTGCCAGTACCCTCGCCCAACACCGCTACCCCCTAAATAGATCTCACCAGCTACACCCAGGGGCTGCAACTTTTGACACTCATTCATCAAGTAAACCTGCTCATGGGGTAGAGGAATCCCTATGGGGATCGCATCATTTTGCTCAAGATCTGTGGCTGAAATCCGATGGGAGATCGAGTCAACACAGCACTCAGCAACCCCATAAATATTCGTGATCTGTGGAGTCGGTTTAAATCGCTCCTTGAATTGCGCAACAACTTGAGGGTACAACACATCTCCACCAATAATAAAATGCTTGACCTGTAGGGGGGATACTTTTTGCTGTCGTCCCGCCATTAACAATCGCAAATGTACAGGGGTCCCATCTGAGATGTCAATTTGGTGCTGCTGATAAAACTTGTAGAGCAATCCCCCCTCGAGGCGAGCAGGTTCAGGTACAGGGTAAAGGACATGGCCCTGCAAGAGTGCCCCAAAAATCTGCTGAACCGAAGGATCAAACACAATCGGTGCAACCCACGCTACATGAAAGGGTAAAGACGACGGAATATCCGCATAGATGCGTGCCTGTAATCCTTCTACCAGCTTAACCACGCTCATTTGTTCTACCATGACTCCCTTGGGCTTTCCAGTAGACCCGGAGGTATAGATAATATAGGCCAAATCTTGTGGCCCCACCTCAAGACTTGGGGCTGAGGTTGGTTCTTGAGCAATTGCTCCCCAACAATCGTCAAGACTGATAACCTGAGTCTGCCCTTGGGGTATCCGCTCAACCAACGATTGCTGTGTTAATAGGAAGGGCACCCGTCCATCTGCCAACATGAAAGCTGTCCGCTCCGAGGGATACTCAGGATCGAAAGGTAAATAAGCGGCACCAGTCTTGAGAATTCCCAGAATGGCAACAATCATTTCCATTGAACGCTCCAAGAAAAGTCCCACAGTCATTCCTGTTCTGACTCCTTGTCTGCCTAGGTAGTAGGCTAGCTGATTGGCTTGGACATCCAGTTCAGCATAGGTCAGTGTCCGATCTGCAAAAACAACAGCCGTCCGCTCGGGGACACGGTCCACTTGACGCTGAAATTGTTCCAGAATCGTTTGTGCCGGTGACTCAATCGGGATCGCCGAAGGTGTAGCTTCCCTGAACGCCTTAAACTGTTCCAGAATTAGCGATTGCTCGGATTTGGCTAGAATTTCAACTGCATTAATCTGTTGCAGGGGATCCTCAAGCAAGGCATCTAAAAGATTACAGAAATGCTCTGGAGCCCATTGACGCTGAGTTTCAGGGATGAGGTCACAGTTGAAGTCAAAATGGAGCGTAAAATTACCAGTGGCATCAAAATCATGAACTTCTAACCGCAGATGATGCTGATTATCCCCGTATCCAGCATGAACCCACTCCGATTGCATTGGTAGCCCATTAAAATCGGGGAAAGAGGTATTGATATAGTTGAGAATAACGTTAATCCCTCGATTAATAGCAGCGCTACTAGTACCGGGTTGGGCATAGCGCAGGAAGGCACTGGATTCTTTTTGAACTTTCTTTAGTAAGGATAAAAAGGTCTCCCCCACTTCAATGTCAATCTTCAAGGGAAAGAGTTCAATAAAAACACCGATGGTTTCCTTAAAAGCAGTAGTGGGGCGATTATTGGCTGGTGTGCTGATAGCTAGTGTCTCTTGACCTCCAATGCGATAGAGATAGGCAAAAAGAATGGTGGCAAAAATGTTGAAGAGGGACAGATGCAGAGTAAGAGAGCGGATGCCTTTTCCTTCGGCTATTGCTCTGAGTTTCTGCGATCGCTCTAGCCCTAAATCCCAGAATACCCTTTGAGTGCGGGCCGACGGTTTGGTAATGGTCTTGCCGTAGAAGGGGATGGGTTCGGCAGGAGTACCCTGCTTTTGCTGCCAGTAAGTTATCGACTTTTGATAGAGGGACGATTGTCGGTAGGCTCGTTCGTATTCTGCGTATTGACTGTAAGCATTTAGTGTTGGCGCTTCCTCTAGGGTGCCGTCTAGCGATCGCCTGTAGAAATCCTTCAGATACCTGTATATCAGCGTCACTGACCAGACATCGGTGATGAGGTGATGCTGGTTCAAATACCAGACAAAGCGATTAGGGGCGAGTTTAATTAAAGCAGAGTCAAACAGGCATTCTGTCAGATTAAAGGGTTGAGCGCAGCGTTCTTCTACCCAGGTTTGTAATGCTACTTGTGGTTCCGATGATTGGGTAAAATCTAGTAAGGGTAATCTGTAGGAAAAATCTGGTTGAACTCGTTGCTGAGGTAAGCCGTCGATTTCTTCGATTATTGTTCGCAGAGCATCACTGCGATCGATCAGAACCCGTAAAGCTCGTCGAAAATGGACCACATCGATGTTTCCCTCGATTGTAAAGGTAAATACCATATTGTACAAAGGCTTATCCGGGTTCAATTTTTGTCCCAGCCACAGCAGTAGTTGACTGGTTGTGAGGTTGGATTTTTCGGCGATATAATTCATAGAGGAACTTCGAAAAATATGATTATGCGATCTATTCTTGAGTTTTTTTACTTGCTACTACCATACATTCATTAGTGATTACATTTTATTGAGATAAGCGTCAATAGATTTGAACCGTCCGAAAATTTTCAATTATCACATCTTCTAGAGGTACATTAATTGCAAACTGATCCTCAATAAAAGCAATGAATCAATTAAGTTATCTCCTAGTAAGTCATCATCTGCTTCTATCTCCAAACGACTGTTGAGTAAATCCTTACTGATGTATCTTTTAAGTATTTCTTGGGTGTCCACTGGTCTATCTAGTACTAGCTTTTTTACCCCCATAATAGTAACAATTGAAACAAATGTCGTCAAGTAGCAGTCTCAGCCATATCATTGGTGGTGTCCAAAGACACGACGGCGGAAAAAAGCCTGTTGATCAAGATCCCAGCCTTGCCAATACATATCTACACAATAGCCAGAGAAGAAGGCAAAAGTAAGAAAAATTGATAAGTTCTGCATTATAATCCACTTTACTTTGAGTTTTGCCAGAAAGTCTGGTATAATCAACGCTTGAGGAGATGGAGTATGCTCAGCTTCATGGCTCAACACGGATGATTTCACCTTTGGGTAGGGTTATCGAGCAAGAGGTTGCAAGTTTCGATATCAGACTCCCTTGTGTTTTAAGGTGTGTCAGCGAACCAAGAATATTCCTGCTATATGCTCAGTATTAGCAGGAGAAAATGTCAACTGATATTCTTTTTCAAATGAATGTTTCTCGAAAAAATCTTTCAACGGCACAAACAGGCTAAAACCAATAGCCACAGTATCTCATTTTTATCCGTTAATAATCGCCCTAACATAGTTAAGAGAAGTTTTTTGAGACAAAATAGGGGATTGCGATCGCTCTTTTTCCCGATCGGCATGGCGATTTTAGTTTGCTTGCATTGGGTATTGAACACCGCTGCCCATTTTCCCGAACAGAGTTATCTTTATTTTAAAATTTACGACCAAGTTATTGAAACCCGCGTAGAAATTACCGTTGAAGATCTCAATCAAGCCTTGAGTTTGGATTTACCAACAGATCAAAATGCTAGCTCAGCAGATATTGAGCCTCACCTTGACCAAATCAGAGATTATATCAAGGAACATTTAACCATTAGTGCAAACCAGGAAAATTACCCCCTCACATTTCAAGGATACGATTTATTTAAAACTGACTTTGCTCAATTTGTTACCTTTGATTATCGTATTGATAATTTAGAGGAAATCCCTAAGAAGCTTGGCGTTTACTACGGGGTACTATTGGATATTAAGCCCGGACATAAAAACCTAGTAGTGATCGAACACAATTGGAAAACCGGAACTTTTGATAATGAGGCAGATGTCTCCTTAATTTTGACACCCAATAATCAGCAACAAACCTTAGATCTATCTTCTTCAACTTTATTGAACGGATTTCTAAGCTTTGTTAAGCGGGGCGTTTTATACATTTGGCAACACATCGATACCGATCATCTTCTTTTCTTAACTGCCCTGATTCTTCCTAGCGTTTTGCAGCGAGAAAACTCTCGTTGGCAACCAGTTGAAAGTTTCTCTCCCGCCTTGATTTATATAGTAAAAGTTGTGGTGCTTTTAACCATTGCTCGAAGCATTACCCTCACTTTCGCTACGCTTAAAATTGTTACTCTTCCTGCTCGTTTAATTGAATCGGTGGTTGCTGGCTCCACAGTTATTGTTGCTGTTGATATTATCTATCCCATATTGAAGCAAAAAATTTGGCTAGTTATTTTTGTCTATGGAATCTTTCAAGGATTTGGTTTTGGCAGTATGCTAGCAGAATTGGATCTTTTTCAAGAATATACATTTCTTTCTTTGTTCGGATTTAACTTGGGGGTTGAACTAGTTCAAATTGCTATTATTACCGTCATTTTTGCCATTTTTTATCTATTGCGCAAGCAGAGATTTTATACCAAATTCCTGCTCAAATTTGGAGCCATTTTTCTCTGCGCCTTTGCTCTCTACTGGTTTATAGAATATGCCTTTAATATTAATCTTCCTGGTGTGGTTTCGCTGAAAGAATTTTTCCAGTCTCTTCAGTAAAATGACGTTAAGATTTATAACATTAAACAACTTATGTATTGTTTAAATAGGAAACTAAAGAATACACTAACATCAACATTAGCCATCATAACTAAATAAATTCACGGAGAAATTAGTCTATGAAATTAGCTTACTGGATGTATGCCGGACCAGCTCACATTGGTACTCTACGCATCGCTAGTTCTTTTCAAAATGTTCACGCAATTATGCACGCACCTTTAGGGGATGACTACTTTAACGTTATGCGTTCCATGTTAGAACGGGAAAGAGATTTTACCCCTGTTACCGCTAGTGTAGTAGATCGCAACGTTTTGGCCAGGGGTTCTCAAGAAAAAGTTGTGGATAATATTGTTCGTAAAGATCGAGAAGAACATCCCGATCTAATTGTGCTCACTCCTACTTGTACTTCCAGTATTCTCCAAGAAGACTTACAAAACTTCGTTACTCGTGCCCAAATGGACTCCCAAGGGGATGTAATGTTAGCGGATGTGAACCATTATCGAGTGAATGAGCTGCAAGCAGCCGATCGCACTTTAGAGCAGATTGTCCAATTCTACCTGGAAAAAGCCCGCAAAAAAGGGGAACTGCCCCCAGGTAAAACGGAAAAACCCTCAGTTAACATTTTTGGCATTGCCACCCTAGGTTTTCATAACCAACACGATGGCACCGAGTTAAAACGGTTAATGGCGGATTTGGGCATTGAAGTTAATGAAGTAATTCCCGAAGGCGCCTCCGTACATAACCTCAAAAATTTACCCCAAGCTTGGTTTAACCTCGTTCCCTATCGAGAAACTGGCTTAATGGCAGCTCGTTACCTAGAACAAGAATTCGACATGCCATATATTGATATTACGCCTATGGGTGTAGTAGAAACTGCCCGTTGTCTCCGTAAAATTCAAGAGGTAATCAACGCTCAAGGTGCTAACGTTGACTATGAAGAGTACATTGAGCATCAAACTCTCTATGTTTCTGAAGCAGCCTGGTTTTCTCGCTCCATCGACTGTCAAAACTTGACTGGTAAAAAAGCAGTAGTTTTCGGTGACAATACCCATGCAGCAGCCATGACCAAAATTTTAGCTCGAGAGATGGGCATTCATGTGGTTTTAGCTGGTACTTACTGTAAATATGATGCAGACTGGTTTAAGCAACAGGTAAGCGAATACTGTGATGAAATTTTGATTAGTGACGATAACGCCGAAATTGGCGATGCGATCGCCCGCATTGAACCTGCAGCTATTTTCGGAACTCAAATGGAGCGTCATGTGGGTAAGCGCCTCAACATTCCCTGTGGTGTGATTGCCGCACCGATTCACATTCAGAACTTTCCCATTGGTTATAAACCCTTCTTAGGTTATGAAGGTACCAACCAAATTGCTGATTTGGTCTACAATTCCTTCACTTTAGGCATGGAAGATCACCTCTTAGAAATCTTCGGTGGACATGATACCAAAGAAGTAATTACTAAAAGTATTTCTGCTGATAGTGACTTAAATTGGAACAAAGAAGCACGGGCAGAATTGAACAAAGTACCTGGTTTTGTGCGAGGAAAAGTTAAGCGTAATACGGAAAAATTTGCTCGTGAAAGGGGTATTAGTGAAATTACTCTTGAAGTAATGTATGCAGCCAAAGAAGCTGTGGGGGCATAAGCAATACTGCTCGGAAAGGGCTCAAAATATTATGGTGAGGAGAATGCAGAATTCAGAATTCAGAATTCAGAATTTAAAAACTCTTGATTCTACTACATAAGTGCATCTTGACATCGCTCGATGACCACTCTCTGCATTACCTCAAAAAACACATCGTATTTCCAAAACCCTCGCAGTATTGGGAACATAAGTGATTACCCCACCCTTAAGCAAAATTAGGGTGGGGCTTTCAACTAGACTTCGTCAAAGGATTTTCTGGATAAGATGAGTTATAATTGCTTTCTGCAGTTAATTCCTTGGTCTGCTTTAAAGTAAAAAACATTGCTATGATGTTTAGCAATGCTTATCTAGATCTATTGGTTTGACTAATGTTTTAAGATAATCATTGACTTTTAACAGATAGTCTTTTCTTGAATAATGCTCCAAAACCCAAGGCTGTTGCTGTACCAAGAATAGTTAGGGGTTCTGGAACATTTTCGTGGTCGGTTTCGAGATTAAATGTCCAAGTGAGAGGATCCCCTTCATCGGCAACATTATAGCCATTTAATGCTATTGTGACTGAGTCTGGCGTAAAAGTTGATAATTGATTATTAACTAGATTTAGATTATTAACTAGACTTCCATCACCGGTAGAGCTTCCAGGCAAAAAAGTTACCCCTGTAATAATCCCCGGATTAGGTATCCAATCGAGAGCAGTTAATTCCCAAGTTGTATTTACCACGCTGGTACTAGCGGCATTTAAATCGTGAGTGATAGTAAAGGAATCACCGTGGACATCTAACTGGAAAACATCGTTGGTAATGGGGTTTGTTGAGGAAGATTAATTAGAAATCAATAACTAGCAACTTGGGTTAATAACTATCAAATAACAACTAACTAATTACGATGCCATTTGGTAACCCCTCCTGGTGCATCAATCAAGGTAATTCCTTGGGCTTTTAATAAGTCGCGAAGGCGATCGCCTTCGGCATAGTTTTTCGCTTTTCTAGCTGCTACTCGTTGAGCAATTAAAGCTTCTATTTCTCGATCGGAAGGGCCAGTATGTTTAATTTTATTTTCTTCTGGTTGTAATTGTACCTCAAAACCAAAAACATCAGCCAATTGTAATAAAGTATACCATTTTTTTTGTAATTCTAGACTGGAAGAGATAGTCTTACCTTCATGGGTGAGTAAATTAGCTTCTTTGCGCAGCTCTTTAGCAAGATCGAATAATATTGCCAGAGCAGCAGCAAAATTGAAATCATCATCTACCAGATTTTGAAATTGCTGCCTAAGTGCTTCAATACAAGTCACTGACCCAGAATTTCCCCAATCCAGTTGTTGACCATACTTCTGACCAAACAATAAACCTTCTTTGAGAGTCTGCCAACCATTAGTTGCTGCCTGCAAAGCTTCATCAGTAAAATCAAGAGGTTTGCGGTAATGTGCTTGTAAAATAAACAAGCGTACTGCCATCGGCTCGAATTTAGCCAGTAAATCCCGAATAGTGATAAAGTTGCCCAAAGATTTGGACATTTTTTCCCCTTCCACCTTCACCATCCCATTATGTAACCAGTAGCGTGCCAAAGGTTTACCGTTTGCTGCTTCTGACTGGGCAATTTCATTTTCATGGTGGGGAAAGATTAGATCGCTGCCACCTACGTGGAGGTCGATAGTTTCTCCGAGTACTTCTCGTACCATTGCCGAACATTCAATATGCCATCCCGGCCTTCCTTTACCCCAAGGCGATTCCCAAGCCGGCTCGTCAGCTTTGGCTGCTTTCCAGAGAGCAAAATCACAGGGGTCTTTTTTCTTAGTTGCTCCTGTGTCTTCAACTTCTACTCTGCCACTGGCTCCTACTTGGAGATCTTCCAATTTCCGTCCTGAAAGTTTTCCATATCGATCGAAACGACGTACTGAATAATAAACATCGCCTTCGGCAGGATAGGCATATCCTTTTTGCTCTAATTCCCAGACTAATTTTTTAATCCCATCTAAGGTATGGGTAGCACGGGGGTAACTATCTGCTGGTTTAATATTAAGTTGTTCCATATCCTCAAAATAGGCTTTAATGAAGCGTTCTGAAATATCTTCCATCGATGTTCCTTCTTGTTTAGCCCGGTTGAGAATTTTATCATCAATATCGGTAAAATTTTGGATGTATTGCACTTGATAGCCTCGCCATTCCAGATAACGACGTACTACATCCCAGACAAGACAAGTTCTTGCATGACCTAAGTGGCAGTAATCATAAACAGTAATCCCACAGCAGTACATTAAAACTTGATTGGCTGATAGGGGGATAAATTCTTCCTCTCTACGGGTGAGAGTATTGTAAACTGTCAGGCTCATTGAGTATATCCATTAATTTTAATTATTATCATCCTATCCTAAAGTTTGACCTCTCTCTGCGAGCCTATTAATAACTAATAACATAATATAAGGCAGGCGAGTTAACAAATTAACTCAGCCTGCCAGATCCTCAGCTATTGAGTTTTGCAAGGTTTCCTCCTTAACCTTTGTCTAGGTAGAACCGCTCTCACAGTCTTATCTTTCACGCCTTTTCTAGCCGCCTCTTCTTAGAGCCTGAGTTGACCTTGTTCTTTTGCCATGAACGTTGTCACTTTATCTAGAGTTAAGGTAGATTTACTGTGGGCTCAATTACATTATAACAAAATTTTTTACTGTTGCATCTTGCTGGAGAAATTTTTGGAACTGTCACCAACTCATGATTTTACTAAGAATTGTTAGCAAAATTCCCAGATCTTGCCTTAACAATAGCAATTTAAGTCACCATAGAATATAGAAGCATTGATCTCATAATCTAGGAAAGAAATGTTAGAACACGATGTCATTATTATTGGTGGTGGTTTAGCTGGATGTCGCGCCGCATTGGAAATTAAACGCCTCAACCCTGGTGTTGATGTAGGTTTAGTTGCTAAGACTCATCCGATTCGTTCCCACTCCGTAGCTGCTCAAGGAGGAATAGCCTCTAGTCTCAAAAATGTCGATCCGGAGGATAGTTGGAAAACACACGCCTTTGATACTGTCAAAGGTTCAGACTACTTGGCCGATCAGGATGCGGTGGAATTTTTAACCAAAGAAGCACCGGAGGTAATTATAGACTTAGAACATATGGGAGTCCTATTCTCTCGTCTGGAGAATGGCAAAATTGCCCAACGGGCTTTTGGCGGACATTCCCATAAAAGAACCTGTTATGCTGCTGATAAAACTGGTCATGCTATTTTACATGAATTGATTAATAATCTACGCCGTAATAATGTAAAAATTTACGATGAGTGGTATGTGATGCAGTTAATCCTCGAAGAGGAAGAAGCTAAAGGAATGGTAATGTATCACATTGAAGATGGAAAGCTGGAAGTAATGCGAGCTAAGGTAATCATGTTCGCTACTGGTGGTTATGGCAGGGTATTTAATACTACTTCTAACGATTTTGCCTCCACTGGCGATGGTTTAGCCATGTGTGCGGCGGCAGGTTTGCCCCTTGAGGATATGGAGTTCGTGCAATTCCATCCTACAGGTTTATATCCAGTGGGGGTATTAATTTCCGAAGCCGTGCGGGGTGAGGGTGCTTATTTACGCAACTCTGATGGCGAGCGTTTTATGAGGGAATATGCTCCGAAACAGATGGAATTAGCCCCTCGGGATATCACTTCTAGGGCAATTACTTTGGAAATTCGTGCTGGGCGCGGTATCCATTCTGATGGCAGTGCAGGCGGTCCTTTTGTGCATCTCGATCTGCGCCATATGGGCAAAGAAAAAATTATGAGTCGTATCCCTTTTTGCTGGGAAGAAGCACATCGTTTGGTGGCTGTTGATGCCGTCCATGAGCCGATACCTGTACGTCCTACTGTACACTACTGTATGGGGGGGATTCCTGTGAATACTGATGGTCGAGTGCGCCGCAGTGCCGATGCTTTAGTAGAAGGCTTTTTTGCCGCAGGTGAATGTGCTTGCGTGTCAGTACATGGAGCAAACCGTTTGGGCAGTAATTCCCTCTTAGAATGCGTGGTTTATGGCCGGAAAACTGGCAGGGCGATCGCTGAATATGTGCAAAGTCGTAAGATGCCTCAAGTGGACGAACAGAAGTACTTACAAGCAACTAAACAACGCCTGGAAAGCCTTTTAGAGCAAAAAGGAACTATGCGTATCAACCAACTTCGCCAACAGTTTCAAGACTGCATGAGTGAACATTGCGGGGTATTTCGCACTGAGGAGGTGATGCAGGAAGGTTTAGCTCAGATCCAACAACTTAAACAACAGTATCCTCAAATTTCTGTGGATGACAAGGACACATGCTGGAATACAGAGTTAATTGAGGCCTTGGAATTACAAAATATTATGATTGTCGGAGAAATGATTCTCACTTCTGCTTTGAAACGCCAAGAAAGTCGAGGCGCTCATTCACGAGAAGATTATCCGACACGGGATGATAGTAATTTCTTGCAGCATACTTTAGCTTATTATTCCCTTGCTGGTGTTGATATTAATTACATGCCCGTGGTTATTACCATGTTTGAACCGAAGGAAAGGAAATACTAATCATCAGTAGAACTTTTTTAGTGATGCTATTACTTAAGGTGGGCAATGTCCACCTCATATCATGTCGGGCAAATTAACCACAATTCCCTTCAATGGTTTTTTATCTTCGTGCAAAAGACCATTGTCTAATATCCCCGAATAGGGATTGATATGAGCCATTAATGGCTCATATCAATTGGGCTAAAAAGCGTTTTAATGATTTTTAGGTTTTGTTATGGGCTTTTTTTTGCCCTGTTCTTACTCATGTCACAACGTGGTGGCCTTTTTGACAAGTGGTGATTACCTGAAGGGGAGACAACGCATTGCTCATTATCTTCCTCCTTTATCTTCTGTACGACGTTGTTTTAAGTAATCACTTAAAGAAAGAGCTGGTTTTTTAGGCTCAGATTTGCGGGAGCTAGATTTGGTCTTGGTTGGTGGTTGCTCGGTGGCGCGGACGATAATGCGACCGATATTAATTTCAATTGTTTGCCTTGGCTTTTCTGTTGATTCATGGCTAGTAGAGGATTGAAAATGCTGAGTATTGGCCAGATCTGCTAATGGTTTTACTTGTGCTGTTTTGTTTGAGCCAGAAGCAGAAGATAATTGCTGCTGAGGAGAAATGTTTTTTTCTTCACCAGCATAATTTAGATCAAGTTCAGATGATTGACTATAGTTAAACTCTTTTTTCCTCTGCTTCCCCTGCTCTTTCTCCCCTAATTGTCGGTATTTAACCAGATCGGAGCTTAGGTCTGGCTTTATAGTTTGGTTATCTTTCTGTTGAGGCAAATTGGCCAAATTAACTGTGTGTTTGACTTGATCTTGTCGTGGCGGAAAGACTCCTCCTATGGAAGGAGAAGATGAAAGCTGCTGCTGCTGGACAGAAGCAAGAATAGAAAACAGGTTAGCAGTTTTTTCTTTGATTGGGGAGGGATTTGAGCTTGCTTCCTTAATTTGTGAGTCTGTGTTCGAGCTTGGTAACTCTGGATTTTCTCCTAGTTGATTTTGGAGTGTTTGGGGAGAAATGGTTGAGGAGTTTTTGATTTGTTCTTGTGAAGGTTGTGATGGGGATTTGTTTAGTTTGGGATTAAACTGATTCGAGCGGTAAACTTTCTGTGTTGGTTGGGTTGAAACTTGTGGGGGTAAATTTTCGCTGAGGGGCGATCGCTCTGAGTTGTTGAGTGGTGGTATCGGTTGCGATAAGGAGGGATTTGCTTTCGTCTGGGAAGCGGAAACAGAGATGTTTTCTGAGGGAGGCATGAGCTGTGGTGGAGCCTTACTCCCACTGACGTTGACTTGCTCTTGGGAGGGGGCATTTTCAGCTTGAGAGGGGAACTCAGTTTCAGGAGAAGTTGCTGGTGC
>JAAUYA010306974.1_pt1 | contig 27766 bp, 24 predicted proteins | sample 7278161 | NCBI WGS metagenome assembly JAAUYA01 (sample SAMN14350120, study PRJNA611818) | marine sediment metagenome | isolation source: surface marine sediment (3m) | place: French Polynesia: Moorea | collected 2018-08
CCGGAAAGGGGGGACATATCTCAGCCGACAACTATGGATTCAGAGCAGATCACTAAAAATCCCCCCTTCCCGCCCCGCAGCCCTATCCCTCAAATCAAAATTGTCGGAGTACTAGGTTTGCTGTAGTTATATCCACACCTCGAATACTTAAAGCTTGTACTAAGCCATCAGCCATCGCATCTTCATCGAGATAAAGCCTAATTTTCATGAGAGCACTCGTCGCTTTTGCAGAAATTCTCGTTCAAGTCGATCTGCTTCTGCTTCATCGGCGGCAATTTCGGCATCGATTTCCTCTCGATTTGCATGATAGTAAGCTAGCGCAGCATAAACTTGGGCTAATGTCAAATGTCCATACTTACGGACAATTTCCTCCGGGCTGTGTCCTAGCTTATACCAGATAGCAATACGGTGAACAGTAATCCCTGTATTGACAATACGAGGTTTACCGTGTCTGATTTCTGGTGAACAGACAATTAAGGAGCTAATATTAGTATTCATAGTTTTTGTGATCAACTGTTGGGATTTGCCCATACTATAAATTTTAATTCAGTATTGGGAATTACTGCTCTGCAAAATGGCCGCCAATACTGCTCGGTTAAGGAAAGATAATTGTCGGCGGTGGTAAGGCATTTCGCAGAAGGCTCCAGGGCACTTATGTAATAAAGTCTTGAAAATTTTAGTTCTGAATTCCCCTCAATTGATTGGTAGGAGGCGATCTCCGGACGCAGTTGCTATTGATGCTGGATGAGAAATTGCCACTTCAAGATGCAGCGTTTAGGTGGGATAATCATAAGATACATGAGAGTGCTAGGCCGCAGTGAGTGGTATAATTAATACTTAAGCATGAGTGCCTTAGTTGAGTACAACTCAACAACGGAGGATAAGATGAAGTTAAAGTTGCATCAATTTTTACAGCTTCGAAGCATCGCAGTTGGAGTCTTTTATCTCTGGATTTTTTCGTTGAGTGTTGCGGCCTGTGAACTGGCCACTACGGTAAAAGATGCGACTATTGATGAGATTAAAAGTTTCTTTGAAAGTGAGAAGAAAGATGTCATTACCTTTGTGGGTTATTCAGGCTCAGAATACAAAGATAAAGCGGCCATGCTTGAAAAAGCAGGGCGTATTCTAGATGAGTTTGACTCATCTAGGACGATCATAAATATTGGAGCAACACCTGAAGGCATAGGGGCAGTCTATGAATTAGCCAAACGCAAAGGATTTATAACAACAGGTATCGTATCGACGCAAGCAAAAGAATACAATGCTGAAGTTTCTCCCTGTGTTGACTACGTTTTTTATGTGGAAGATGCAACTTGGGGAGGATTCATAGAAGGTGGTGAGCGATTGTCACCGACCTCGACGGCGATGGTTGAAAATAGTGATGTGTTAATCGGAATCGGAGGCGGTAAAGTCGCCCGAGATGAGCTGATAGCTGCAATACGTTCAGGAAAACAGGTACGTTTCATTCCAGCCCAACCTATGAATCATTAAAAAGGGCGAGATTGTTGATTGTTAATTGTTGATTGCTCATTGTTTTCCACCATCAACCATGAACAATCAATTGATTTCTAGGCAAACCCCTTGTATCATTAACTATTAATCCAGGTAAAGTCATTTCATCTATGAAGACAGAAATTTTCTTCTACCTTCTCAAAAAAGCATCCCGCTTTATCCTCATTACCCTACTCTCGTGTACCTTGACCCTAACCTGGACCCCTGCCAGTCTGGGGCAATTTCCCTTCCTTAACCCTTCCAGTGACCAGGGAATTCCTCAATCGCCCCGATGGGACCCCAACAAAGCCAGACAATGTGGCAAATTCTGGTGTAGCGAGGTTAACGTTTACGGCAACAACAAAATCAAAGGCGAATTAACCCTGGGAGCGTTCATTCGTAACCCCGACAAACCTGAAAAATCTCCTCAAGAAACTGCCTTTGACCTAGAGCAGCGAGCCAAGTTAGTTCAAAATATCTTTGAAGCGATTTTCCGCGATCTTGTTAAGGCTAACCCAGAGCCTCAAGTGTCGGAGCAGAAAGATTGGCAATGGGAGCATCCCAAAGTTGCAAGAACATAGTTCAGCGCATCCCTTTAAGTTCGATTCCGCCATTGCCTTCGAGAATACATTTGCAAAAATGGGATGCTCCCTTGGCAATTCTGGTCGATCGCCACCGAAAATCCCCTGGAGTGCTGACATGAAGAAGGCCATAGAAGTTATGCGGCAAGCGGGGCAACAAATGCGCAGTGAACCCCAATGGCAGGAAATAATGCTCGAACCGGCGGACATTTTAGGGATTGAGGAGCTCTCTCACGATGGCATGCTCATTCGCCTGATGATCAAAACGCCACCGTCGAAGCAATGGGCTGTAGGTCGAGAGTTTCGCATTCGAGTCAAACAGGCTCTGGATGAAGCAGGAATTTCCCTCAGTGTAACCCAGCAAGTTGCTCTTATTCAGTCTCATGCTCATACTAGGGAAAATAATCGCCATGAGCCAATGGGAGGTTAGTGTCACGAAGTTTTCGCCACCTTGACAAGATAGTCCTCATGAAAAAAATTTTCACCATCAGAGATCAAAGTTGACACTTTCAAGTCAGTGAGTGATGGGATTTCAGCGCTGCCAGGGGTAATAACACAGTACTTCCCCAATGCCCAACAGCTTATCAATATGAAGCGGAGTTACATCCTCGAATTCGGACATCTAACTTGCTCGAACGTCTCTTTGAATAATTTCGTCGTAAAGCTGACGAAATTGGTTCTTTTCCCCATGAAATGAGTTGTCTGACTTTGTTTTTCCTTGTGGTTCAAAGAGAACAGGCTAAACACAACCGCTTTGCTAATCTAGTTCTGTTTAGCATAGAAGCAGAAGTAGATTAGTAAGTAAAATGAAGAATCACACTTTTGCTCTAAAATTTTCCATTAGGACTATGTCATAATAGATTATTTTGGGAATATGAAAACAAATAAAACAATGATTAGACAACTATCTCATTGGCAAGAGTTACAAGGCATCAGTAGCTGGCTGTATTTAGAAAATTACTTCTCTCTCCAGAACTAGTACTCTGTCAATTTTGTTTTGAGGGATAGCAATTTGCCAAACTAGCTTTTATTTAACACTTTTATCGAAACTATCTTTTATTTCTACCTTGACAGAGTACTAGAAGAGGACAAAACTTACTGTGAGTCAATCTGCTCCTTGTCTTCTTGACTATTTTTATCATTTGTCGATCATTTTTTGGCAACTGGTGCGAAATTAATAGAGCAGAGGTCTAAAAGTTTGGTAAGCTACTCCTATGTATAAATACTGAGATTAGGTATAGCAACTATGGCTTCAAAAGAGACATTAAGGCTGCAAGAAACTCGCGAACAAGACATTCCTTGGAAAAAGTGGGGACCGTACTTAAGCGAGCGGCAGTGGGGTACAGTGCGGGAAGATTATAGTGATGATGGTAACGCTTGGAACTATTTTTCTCATGAGCAAGCGCGATCGCGTGCCTACCATTGGGGAGAAGATGGCATCGCTGGTATTTCTGATGACAAGCAACTACTCTGTTTTGCACTAGCCTTATGGAATGGCAACGATCCAATTCTCAAAGAAAGGCTGTTCGGACTGACCAACAGTGAAGCAAATCATGGAGAAGATGTCAAGGAATATTACTTTTACCTAGACAGTACACCTACTCATTCCTACATGAAGTATCTCTACAAATATCCCCAAGCAGAATTTCCTTATGTTGATCTAGTCACTACTAATCAAGGGCGATCGCAAAAAGAACCTGAATATGAACTGCTCGATACAGGCATTTTTGACGAAGACAAATACTTTGATGTTTTCGTCGAATATGCCAAAGCAGAGGCAGAGGATATCCTGATTCAGATTAGTATTTGCAACCGAGGACCAGAAGCAGCATCGCTGCGGGTACTGCCAACTCTGTGGTTCCGCAACATCTGGGCTTGGACTGAAGATGCGCCTACTCGACCGATGCTCGCAGGTGCCGATAATGTCAGGGCGATCCATCCTGAACTTGGTGAATATCGGTTTTACTGTGAGGGAAAACCGCCACTGCTGTTTACCGAAAACGAAACTAATAACGAAAAATTGTTTGGCAGCCTCAATGTTTATCCTTATGTCAAAGATAGCATCAATGATTACGTAGTAAGTGGCAAAGAAGACGCTCTTAATCCGGATAAAGTAGGTACAAAAGTGGCGGTAGATTACGATCTTACCGTTGCTCCCGGTGAAACCAAGATTGTTCGCCTACGCCTGACTCCAAAACTATTTGGATCTAGTGAAGATGCTTTTGGTGAGGACTTTGACCAGCAGTTTCAAGCTCGCCAAGCAGAGGCAGACGAATTCTATCAAGAACTAATACCTCAGTCCCTCGGAGAAGATGAAGTACGAGTGGTACGACAAGCCCTAGCAGGAATGATGTGGACGAAGCAATACTATGAGTACGATGTCACCAAGTGGCTCAAGGAACATACTCAAGAGGGGATCAGTTTCCGCAACAGTGCGTGGACTCATTTGGTCAACCACGACGTCATCTCTATGCCGGACAAGTGGGAATATCCATGGTATGCTACTTGGGATCTTGCCTTTCATACCATTGCGCTCGTGCTGGTGGATAACGATTTTGCTAAGCAACAGCTGCTGCTGTTTCTAGAAGACCGCTACCTGCACCCCAATGGGCAACTTCCTGCTTATGAGTGGAATTTCAGCGATGTCAACCCACCAGTACATCCCTTTGCTGTCTTAACTGTCTACCTAATCGAAAAGGAAAACCGTAGTGGTGAGGGAGATATCGACTTTTTAAAACGGGCCTTCAACAAACTGATCTTCAACTTCAACTGGTGGGTTAATAAGAAAGATCCTACAGGCAAGAACGCTTTTGAAGGTGGTTTCCTGGGACTAGATAACATCGGTGTCTTTGACCGTAGCTCGGCACTGCCTACGGGGGGCAACCTCGAGCAATCAGATGGTACAGCGTGGATGGCACTATATGCCCAATACATGTTGCGGATTGCTTTAGAGCTATCGCAAAGCGATCCCACCTATGAGGACTTGGCTTGTAAATTTTTGGACCACTTTATCAATATTGCTAGCACCATGGACCGGATTGGCGAAAGCGAGGACGAAATGTGGGATGAGGAAGATGGCTTCTTCTACGATGTCCTGCGCTTTCCTGATGGCAATGGCACCCGCCTCAAAGTGCGCTCTCTAGTAGGTTTATTGCCGATATCTGCCAGTAGCGTTATTGATGCTGACGTGCTGGAGAAGTTGCCCAAGTTCAAGGAACGCTATGAATCCCTCGTCGGTCAAAAAGCAGAAGTAGTCGAAAACATCGCTTGTCCGCAAACACCAGGGGTGCAGAACCGGCGCTTGTTGGCAGTGCTCGATGAAGGCAAGCTGCGCCGCGTTCTGACGCGGATGCTCGACGAAAATGAGTTTTTGGGACCCTTTGGCATTCGCTCCCTATCCCGCTACCATGCGGAAAATCCCTATTCCTTCTTCTGGAACGATCAAGAATACGGCGTTGGCTACCTACCTGGAGAATCTGACTCGGGGATGTTCGGTGGCAACTCCAACTGGCGGGGTCCAGTGTGGATGCCCACCAACTTCCTGCTGCTGCGGGGCTTACTAAACCTCTATACCTACTATGGAGATGGGTTTAAAGTGGAGTTCCCTACGGGTTCTGGCAAGCAGATGAACCTCTTTCAGGTAACGCAAGAAATTACGCGCCGGTTAGCGGGGATATTTCTGCGTAATGAAGCGGGGAATCGTCCCGTTTACGGAGACTCGGAAAAATTCCAGAGCGATCCCCACTGGCGCGACCACATCCTCTTCTATGAGTACTTTCATGGGGATAACGGCTCAGGCATTGGTGCCAGCCACCAAACAGGCTGGACTGGGATTATCGCTACCGGGCTAATACTGTTGGCATCTCTCAAAGCTAGGGTTGTCCTCAAAGAAGGAGTCGAAGCAGCTACCGACGCTTTAGCCGAGGTATCTGAAGGCGATTAACCTTCTGAGCAAGGCTTTAGGGAGAATGCAGAATAAAGACATTCAGAATTAAAAATTTCTTGATTCTATCAAATAAGTGCATCTCGACATCGCTCGATGGCCACCTTCTGCCTCCTGCCTTTGGCGATCGCAGTTTGAGCAAAAATCGAGATTAATTAATGACGGTTGTTTTCGTGTTCCTCTTCCTCTTTTAGTTCTTCAATTTCTCTGGCGAGGAAGTAATTGAGGAAGGTTCGGATCACGGCGATCCCGCCTGTGGTTAGAGTATCGTGGTTTAGTTGCTTAGGAGGTGCAAATTCATGAATTTCCTATCGTTGCCTATAATTTGCCTGCCGTCACTTATGTTGAAGGTTTATTAGGGATAGATTTTCTGAATCGTTATCCTTTAACACTATTTAAAATGGCTTAAGTCCAAGTTGACATTCCCTTGCATCCTAGTGCGATCGCCCTATTTAAGGTTATTAAATTGCTCTTCTGTAATTCCCAATTGTTCAAGAATTTCCCGAAATAACCAGCCCCCAATTTCAGCATTTCCATGAATGGGGATAGTAGTTGAACGACCATCGGGATGCTTCCAACGAGCATGACTTCCTTTTTGACGAATTTTCTGAAAGCCTAATCTTTTGGCAACTTTTTCCAAGGTTTTTGCTTTAGCTGGCATGGGCAACGGTTACTTCGACATCATTGGGTAAAGTTTTTCCTGCTTCCAGATATTCTTCATGAATCATTTCAAAAACATGGTTTAATTCTGAGCGAGCTTCTTCAAGTGTTTCTCCCCAAGCATGACATCCTTTAAGAGCAGGAATGTAGGCGACAAATGTTCCGTTATCATCAGGGCGTAAAATGATTGTATAGTCGCTTAAAGATTTCATGGCTGTTTTCCTCAATCATTTTTTATTATTCTAGCTTTAAATTGGTTTATTTGGGCTTTTTTGTTGGGTTTCCTTCGTCAACCCAACCTACGGCGAGGGCGATCGCCTTGATGAGGAACCAACTACTTATGACCACTAGTAGTAAAGTTAACTTCCATCTTCTTTTGTCCTCTAGGATTTTCTGGTAGTGTTAATTCTTTTCGAGATACCGCTGCCTATGTGGATGTCGATCTCGATTTTGCCAAGCAACGGTCAGAAGATGATACCATTTTTAATGGTTTTAAAGTAGATCAATTAACTGAATATTATGCAAAAACTAAGATATCAATTAACATTTAATAAATTTTTCCTTTCCTTGCTCGCCTGTGCCAGCTTGGTAGGTGCGATCGCTTACTCTACTGCTGGCTTAAGAACTGTTGCTCAAGAAATTCAGCCTACGCTGTTGGCTCAAACATCTCAAGCTAAAGTTAATGTCAAAGATACCAAAGATCTTCAGGGATTTAAAGGAACAATTCAAATTCTAGGAATCAGTCCTAATGGTAAAACTCTTATGGTTGCTATGGGTGATGGTAAATTGAGTGCAGTCGATATCACCGATCTCGATAATACCGAGGTAATTTATTCTAAACCTGCCGATCTAAATATTTACTCCAACATGGCTGTCAGCTCCGATGGTAAGTTTTTTGTAGCAGGAGAAAAAGAAAATGTGGTGGTTTTCAACTCCAAGGACGGCAGAAGACGCAGGACTTTGCGAGGACATGTAGGAAGAGTAAGTAATGTTGCTCTGAGTCCAGACAATAAAATGTTAGTGAGCGTCAGTGGTTCAGATCGAACCATGAAAATTTGGGACCTAGAGAGAGGAAATCTGGTTAAAACCATCGGCGAAGATGTAGGCCCAGTGACCACCGTGAGCTTTAGTCCTGATGGGAAATTTTTCGTCGTGGGTGCGATCGGTCAAGACCGCACCCTCAAGTTCTGGGACGCCGAAACTCTTGAATTACTTAAGACTAGTTCTAAACAGCCCGGTTACATCAACAGCATTGCGATCACGCCCGACGGCCAGAAACTAGTAGCGGCAGTGAGGAATTTTGTCAAAGTCTGGGATCTTAACACTGGCAAAGAACTTTTGTATATGAAAGGACCGAGTTTGGAAATCAACACCATTGCGGTTTCTCCCAATAGTCGTTTAGTAGCTACAGCTAATAAGGAAGGTACAATTATGCTCTTCGATATTGCTACCGGCCGCAAGTTGCAAACCCTAACGGGGCATCAAGGATGGGTTCTATCCCTAGCCTTCAGTCCTGACGGCAAATATCTCTATACAGGTGCCGAAGATAAAATCATCAAAGTTTGGGAGATTTCTAGATAAGTATGGTTGATTGTTAATTGTTGATGGTTGATGGTTGATGGTTTTCTACTATTAACCATTAAAGATGTCTGTACACCTTAGGCACGTCGGACGGGAGACGGTTTAATATATCACCAATATCTTTCAATATTACGTTGCTTTTCGGAGTGTATCTGAGCTATACCAAGAATATGAACAGAAAAGTACCGAGCCAGTAGAGCAAAACTAAATTAAGTTATCAAAGTTTTAACGGAGATTTTTACCATGACTGTCTTGTTAGCAGGTGACATTGGTGGCACTAAGACAAATTTACGTCTAGTTTATTTAGAATCAATTGAACCATCCACAAAAATTCCCTCTTTGATCACCCTCTATGAACAAAAGTATATCAGTCGGGAGTTTACGGATTTAGTGCCGATGGTGAACAAATTTCTGCAAGCAGCATCTGAAGATCTTGGCGAAGAACATCATGTTGAAAAAGCTTGTTTTGGTATTGCTGGACCTGTAATTAACAATACCTGCAATCTCACTAATTTGAGTTGGGATCTAGAAGCTGAGCGCCTAGCAAGAGAATTATCTATTGCCCAAATCACCTTGATTAATGACTTTGCTGCCAATGGCTATGGAATCTTGGGATTACCTGAAGAAGATTTATCTACCCTCCAAAAGGCTCAACCAAATCCAGAGGCACCAATAGCTATTTTAGGGGCAGGTACCGGCTTAGGAGCAGCATTTGTCATCCCTTTACCAGGGGGAGGTTACAAGGTTTTTGCTAGTGAGGGTTCCCATGCTGATTTTGCCCCGCGAAATCCCTTAGAGTTTGAATTACTCAATTTTATTCGAGAAAGGAATAATCTAGATAGAGTATCCGTAGAAAGGGTAGTATCAGGATTAGGCATTACTACTATCTATGAATTCCTACGAGAGCGCAATCCATCAGAAGAATCTCCTCGTTTAGCTTCAATTTACCAAACTTGGCGACATGAATTAGGAAAATCAGAAAAAACCATCGATTTGACTGCCGAAATTTCTCAAGCTGCTTTGAAGGGAGAAGATTATCTATCGGGGCAAACTATGAAGCTTTTTGTGGAAGCCTACGGTGCTGAAGCCGGTAATTTTGCTTTGAAATTACTAGCTTTTGGTGGATTATATATTGCTGGAGGGATTGCCCCGAAAATTCTGCCTCTTTTAGAGCTGGGAGACTTTATGAGAGCATTTCTGTCTAAGGGACGTATGCGTAGGTTGTTGGAAACAATTCCCGTGCAGATAGTTTTAAACCCCAAATTAGGCCTGATTGGGGCTGCAATACGTGCTGCACAATAGACCTCTTGCTAAAGTTTTTTACATGATTAAATGGTGGTGTTGTAAAAGTGGGTTATGGAACCTTCTCAATAAGTCCTGGGAAAATTCAGTCTGGGAGAACTCGCAACGAATAGTCAAGAAGATAAACAACTGATTAGAAAAAAGCGAGTTCGCACAGACTTCCTATATAATCAATAGTTATGGAGATAAAATTCATTTCTATACCAGAAGAAGAGAATAATGATGGTGTCTGTTGCCTAAGTTATCGCAGCGAGTGCACCCAGACTTATTGAGAAGTTACCTTTAACTTATTAATTAAGTCAAAGACCTGAGCTGACTAACTGTATCATAGGATACTAATTGTTCTGAAACTTGTCATCTTTCATTCATATTACTTTAAGGTCTTTGTGATCTACTGACCATGGATATTCCAGAATATTGGATTGTTGATTACTTAGGATTAGGTGGACGCCAGTTTATTGGTTATCCCAAAAAGCCCACCTTAACTGTTTATCAACTGGCAGCAGGAGAATATCAAGCTAGCCAATTTAGAGACTGGGAACTGATTAAATCTGCCTGCTTTCCTGAATTACAATTAACCGCCACAGAAGTTTTTGCCTGTTCAGCTTAAAGATCCAAACTCCAATAATAAATCTCAGAGTTAACTAGGAAGGTAATGAAAAAGAAAATAGAAGCCTGGAAGGAAATTAGCAAGATTCTATGTGTCTGTTTAGAACAAAGAGAGAATTTTCTAGGAAAATAGTCACTAATATATGCAAAAATTTCTTGACTATCTTACTTCTTATGAACTATGATTTGGTCAGTTAGATACTGATGAACTTCAAACTTAATAGACCATCAAATTGTCAAGGAGTGTAATCAATGATTCCCATCTCTTTCGTGAATAAACAGCATTTACCCAAGAAAGATGTTAAGTATGGTCAGATAATTATTGTCAAGAATAAACCTAAGTCTGATCCCCTAGACCCAGATTTAGATATAGACATAGAATTAATAACGAAACCGATAAAAGATTTAAAGGATCAATATCCAACAGTACAATTCCCCACTTCTGGAGTAGAACCTAGTGAAAAAGTAAAAGATTTACTTCATGACGTGCAGAAAAAAAATAGTAGTGACTCTCTTAGAGATATACAACGTTATAATCAATACCGACAGTTACTGATTGCTCGAAAAATGTCTCAACTAGTCGCTAAAACATGGTTGGATGCAGATCAAATTAATGTTCCAAAGGGTGAAAAGGATGAGGATAGTGATAAGGTAAAATTTCCAATTATTAAAAAACTAATTCTGCTGGGTAATCAACCTCCCGAGCTGGAAAAAGATGAGGTGAAAGCAATCAAAGATCTAGCCTCTGGTTATCAGATTGAAGATGAATTAGAAATCATTATTCCAGGGAGGTTGAATTGGCAAAGTGCATATTTAAACTTATTGTTAGCAGGGCAGGCGTACTTGCAGAAGGATGATGGTACTCTATCGCTGTTACATGAATCGATTTTGAGTACGTTTGAATCTGTTAATTTGTATGCTTTCAAGCTAGTTTTCGATCAATTTGTTTCTAAAGCTCAAGAGTTGTTCAGTCCAGGAAGTCAGCCACTTCCTCCCTATTACTTGTGGACATTTCCCTATCCTCCACGTTCTCGTACAGATGAATCCTCTCAACTTAGCCCACAAATGATTAAGGCTTGGGCTTATGCAGCAGAAGAGGGTGGCACATTACCATTTTACACTACCTCGAATGGTGAAATTGAGGGAGTAGAGTATGTATATCCCCCCTATCCTTATATGGCTGGCTCTCACTAAGTAAAACAATCTAATCAAGATATTTTTTCAGAAATATAACTAAAAACCATGCTAAACCACCCGAAATTAAAACCTTGTTATCGGGTCGAAACGGTTGAGCCAGAGGGGGTATTTTTTTTCTCTGAGAGAGAGTCTAGTTGGCTGAGCGATCGCCTGGGGCATTGGTTAGTGCCTTTATTGGATGGCAACCATACTATTGAGGAAATTCTTGAAGAAATTCAAGCTCACTTTCTCTCAGAATCAGCCTCCTTGCCGGAATCGGCAATGCTGTTTCAGGATGCGCTCAATGTATGTATCGAAACCCAACAGGTGCTGATGCAAATGTTACATAGAGGCTACCTGGTGGAAAACGATACTCCCTTACCATCTAACCTAGTCATCTTCTGTAATCATTTAAATATCGATCCCCATCTGGCTCAGCGTCGGTTACAAACAACCAAAGTAGCGCTCGAAACCTTTGGTGATAACATTCCTGCGGCTGAATTCCAAGCAACCCTTGAATCTTTAAATATCCAAGTAGCTGAGAATGGGGATATAGCAGTAGTCTTAACTGATGATTACCTGCAAGAGGGGCTTGATGCTTTCAATCAACAAGCATTGCGCTCAAAACGCCCTTGGATGCTGGTTAAGCCCTTAGGAACTAAGGTGTGTATCGGGCCGATATTTACGCCAGAGATAACTGGATGTTGGCAATGCCTGCGAGAGCGGTTGCAAAACAACCAACCTGTTGCTGCATTCGTCCAGAGGCGTCTAGAGATAACATCTCCTTTAATTCCTCCTCTTGGCTCTCTTTCATCTACTTGTCAAACTGCCATAGGTATGGCAGCAACTGAAATCTTCAAATGGATTGTTCGAGGAGAAAATCGAAGGCTATTGGGAACAGTCGTAACCCACGATACTATTTCTTTGGAAATGCAAAATCATAGGCTGGTCAAACGTCCCCAATGTACAACTTGTGGAGAAATCACCAAGGGTTTTCCCGTCAATCCTTTGCCTATCGTCCTCGGACACCGGAAAAAGAAGTTTACTACCGATGGAGGGCATCGTTGTCTTTCTCCCGAGGAAACCCTGGGGAGATATCAACACCATATCAGTCCCCTGACAGGGGTAGTGCGAGAACTCAGAAAGTTAGACCAACGCTCCAATAATTCTATTCATACTTATGTAGCGCAACATCACTTCATCACCCTCTCTGATGATTTAGATACCTTACGGCAAAACCTCGAAGGCATCAGTGCAGGGAAAGGGAGAACCGATCGACAAGCGAGGACAAGTGGTTTCTGTGAAGCCATTGAGAGATACTCTGGTGTCTTTCAAGGTAATGAAATCAGACAAAGAAGCAGTTACCAACAACTAGGAGATAAGGCGATTCATCCCAATGCTTGTATGAATTTTAGCCAGGCACAATACGAAAGTCGCGCTCAATGGAATACTACCTGTTCGAGTTGGTTTCAAAGAGTTCCTGAACCCTTCGATCGGGAAAGGGAAATTGAATGGACACCTGTTTGGTCATTAACAGCTCAAGATTTTAAGTACCTGCCGACAGCATTCTGCTATTTTGGCTATCCTGGGTCTGTAAAACCTGATTGTTGGGCTGACTCCAATGGTTGTGCTGCTGGAAATACTCTGGAGGAAGCTATTCTACAAGGATTTATGGAATTAGTGGAGCGAGATTGTGTTGCTCTATGGTGGTATAACCGCATTAAGAGGCCCAAGCTTGATTTAGATAGTTTCAACGACCCCTATTTCCAACTCCTCAAGGATTATTACCAGAGGATTAACCGCGAACTTTGGGTTTTGGATATCACTAGCGATTTGAACATTCCTGCTTTTGCTGCGATTACCAGGAGGAGCGATCGCCACCCAGAAGATATCATTCTCGGCTACGGCGCTCATTTCGATCCCAAAATTGCTTTGTTAAGAGCGTTAACTGAAGCTAATCAGATCCTACCCAACGTTCTAGCGTCTAAGGCTGATGGGAACACTCATTATCCGCCATCCGCCGCTCCGGTTGCTCTGCAATGGTGGAAAAATGCTACTTTGACAAATCAGTCCTATCTTGCTCCCGATGATCGAGCTCCTGCAAAAATGTGTAGTGACTATCCCCAACTTTGGAGTGACGATCTCCTCGATGATGTCAGGCGTTGCCAGCAAATTATTGAGAAAAATGGCATGGAGATGCTGGTTTTGGATCAAACTCGACCTGATATTGGTTTGCGAGTAGTGAAGGTGATCGTTCCGGGAATGCGCCATTGGTGGAAAAGATTGGGACCAGGACGACTGTACGAGGTTCCCGTAAAATTAGGATCTTTGCAGGAATCCCTCAGAGAAGATGAGCTCAACTCATTACCGATGTGGATGTAGGTCCAATGAATTCAGAATTTAGAATTTAGAATTCAGAATGACCCATGCCTGAAGGAATGGGCTTGTATCCTTATTCTTTTACGGTCAAAGTTGATAACTGTTACCATAGCAGTACTAGTTGATTATGTAATACTAATTCTCTTAGTCTCATGCTTAACGGATATAAAATCATCGATGCCGATTCTCATGTGTTTGAACCTCTAGATATGTGGGAAAAATATTTAGAACCTGCCTTCAAGCACCTCGCTCCCTCATCAGACTTGACTATCAAAGGCCAAAAGATTCATCGTCAAGTGCCCTCTGAAATTTTAGACTATGCTTCTCAACAAATTAGTCAGAATCATCCCACATCACCAGCAATCAATGGCTTCGATCCAGAATCCCAAATTATGGCCATGAAGTTGATGGGCATCGACATCTCGTTTGTTTATCCCAGTTACGGACTATGGACATTGGGGATCGATAGCATGGAACCTTTAGTAGCTGGAGCTTTTACCCGCGCATACAATAATTGGTTGCGAGACTTTTGCAGCTACAATCCTCAAATCCTTAAAGGTGTGGGCGCGATTAATCTTCATGCTCCTGAAGAAATGGTTCCAGAATTACACCGCATAGCGGAATTTGGCTGGACAGTTGTCTTTTTGCGTCCCAACCCAATCAAAGGTAGGATAATAAGTGACCCTGTTTACGAGCCATTTTGGCAAGAGTGCGAGCAGCTAGGAATAGCTGTAGGTTTACATGAAGGCACTCACAGTCGTTTACCCACTACCGGCACAGATCGATTTAATACCCAGTTTGCTAAGCATGCCTGCTCTCATCCGCTAGAGCAAATGATGGCTATGCTCGCCTTGATTGAAGGAGGCGTTTTGGAACGTCATCCCAAACTCAGGGTTGGCTTTCTAGAGTCAGGCTGTGGCTGGTTACCCTATTGGCTGTGGAGACTAGATGAAGAATATGAGAACCTTTACTGGGAGGTTAAAGCCAATGTCAAAATTAAACCTTCTGAATATTTTCGTCGCCAGTGTTTCATTTCCCTTGAACCAACTGAACCTTATATTGCTCAAATTATTGAGCAGATTGGCTCTGATAACTTAATCTTTGGAGCTGATTATCCCCACTACGATCATAAGTCAGACATTGTCGAAAAAGTTGTGGCTCTTGAGGAAATATTACCTAAAGTAACGGTGCAAAAACTCCTTTGGGATAATCCTGTTCGTTTCTGTGGACTGGGATAAAATGATCAGTAATCCATGAGGAATGATGAATGATGAACACCGATACTGGCTACCAGGTCATTGCCAAAATCTATGAAAGTGCTAATTCTCTAGTCTATAGGGCTATACGCTATCAGGATACTCAACCGATTATCCTCAAAATTCTTAAACAAGATTATCCCACCCCCTCAGAACTTGCCCGATATAGACAGGAATATGAAATCATCCGTTCCTTAAATCTAGATGGAGTAGTGAAAGCTTATGATTTACAGCGATATCACAATAGTCTGGTGATGCTCTTAGAGGATTTTGGCGGAGAATCCCTCAAACTCTGCATGGCTCAATACCAGTTTACTTTAGAAGAATATCTGGCTATTGCTATTGAGATTGCAACCCATTTAGGAGCGATCCATGCTGCCAATGTAATTCACAAAGATATTAATCCCTCAAATATCGTCTACAATCCTCAAACTGGACAAGTAAAAATTATTGATTTTGGTATCTCCACGATTTTATCACGGGAAAATCCGGCAATTCGCCATCCCGATCGCCTAGAGGGAACGCTTGCCTATATTTCCCCAGAACAAACTGGCAGAATGAACCGATCTGTAGATTATCGAACTGATTTTTATTCTCTAGGAGTAACCCTCTACGAACTCCTGACACACCAACTTCCCTTCGAGGTGACAGATGCCATGGAATTAGTCCACTGCCACTTGGCTCAACAGCCTGTACCTCCCTATCTCGTCAAAGGAGGAGAATCCTGTCCCAAAGTCGTTTCTGATATTGTGATGAAGCTGATGTCGAAAACTCCAGAGGAAAGATATCAAAGTGCTTGGGGACTGAAAACAGATTTGGAAACCTGTCTCCATCAGTTACAAACTTGCGGTCAGATTTCTCAATTCCCTCTTGCTAGTCAGGATATTGATGAGCGCTTTCAAATTCCTCAAAAGCTTTATGGTCGCGAGCAAGAAGTCATTCAACTTTTAAGTACCTTTGAGCGAGTAAGCCAGGGTACTACTGAGATGGTAATTGTGTCTGGGCATTCAGGCATTGGCAAGTCAGCCTTGATCAATGAAATTCACAAACCGATCGCGCGACAGAGAGGATACTTTAGATATCTCCAGAAACTAGGGGCTCAATCTCCATATACAAGGTTTTCAGCCCCTTTTTTGGAGATTACTTTTATCTCTGGCAAGTTCGATCAGTTTAAACGAGATATTCCCTATGCCTCCCTGATTCAAGCATTTCAGGAATTGATCCGGCAACTACTAAGTGAAAGTGAAGCACAGCTCCAAGCTTGGAAAGAAAAGCTTTTAGCGGCACTCGGTAGCAATGGTCAAGTAATCATTGATGTCATTCCCGAAGTAGAATTGATTATCGGCCAACAACCGACCATACCACAATTGGGAGCCACAGAGTCTCAAAATCGCTTCAACTTAGTTTTTCAAAAATTTATTGGTGTTTTTACGCAAAAAGAACATCCCCTAGTTATCTTCCTAGACGATCTACAGTGGACGGATTTAGCTTCTTTGAAGTTAATTGAACGCTTAATGACCGATCCCGATAGTCAATATTTATTGATGGTGGGAGCCTATCGAGATAATGAAGTTAGTGCCACTCATCCTTTGATGTTGACCTTAGAAGAAATTCAAAAGGCTGGAACTCAAATCAGCTATATTACCCTCCAGCCATTGACCCTTGACCATATCAATCAATTAATTGCCGATACTCTTAAATGTTCAATGGAAGAATCAAGACCTCTAGCTGCACTAATTCTCGATAAAACCGATGGCAATCCTTTCTTCTTGACTCAGTTACTTCAATCCTTATATACAGAAAATCTACTTTCATTTAACTTCAAAACTAGGTTGTGGCAGTGGAATATTGAGGAAATCCAAACAGTCAAAATAACCGATAATGTGGTTGACTTAATGGTCAGCAAAATTGAAAAACTTGAGCAACGTACCCAGGAGATTTTGCAGTTAGCTTCCTGTATTGGCAATCAATTTGATTTAGAAGTTCTCTCTATTGTTAATACTAAATCTCGGTTAGATACAGCTATCGAGCTTTTGCCAGCGATTCAGGAAGGGTTGGTTTTGCCTCTTAATGATTCCTACAAAACCTCGATGCTTTGGAGCCAGCAGACAAAATCTGTGGATAACTCAGAAACTTCAGAGCTCATGTCCAATTTCCTCTCCTCTTCTATTACCTATAAATTTTTACATGACCGGGTTCAGCAAGCTGCATACAGTCTGATTTCAGAAAGCGAAAAAAAGAAAATTCATCTCCAAGTTGGACAACTACTACTAAAAAATACTAATCGAGATGAACGGGAAGACAATATATTTAATATTGTCAACCAACTAAACATCGGAGCAGAATTAATAACCAATCAAGCAGAAAGAGATGATCTGGCTCAATTAAATCTCACTGCTAGCAAAAAAGCCAAAGCTTCGAGTGCCTATGAATCAGCCCTAACATATGTAGGAATCGCTCTAGAGCTTCTGGCATCAGATAGCTGGAAACTTCAGTATGAAATGGCACTAGATATTCACGTAGAACTCGTCGAATCTTTATATCTCAATGCTCAGTTTGAGCGAGCTGAAATACTAGCCTCTATTATCCTACAAAAATCCAAAACACTACTTGACAAGGTCAGAGTATATGAGCTAGGGATTCAGTTATCTTTTGCTAAACTTCAGCCGAAGTTGGCTATCGATACTGCCCTGAAGATCCTCGCAGAGCTTGGCATAGTTATATGTCAGAATCCCAGTCAAAAAATAATTGAGGCAGAGCACAAATCTATTCAAGTTTTCTTAAAAGATAAACAAATTGAAGATTTATTTTATTTGCCAGAAATGACCGATCCCTATATGCTGGCGGCCATACGCATACTGTTAAGTATTACTAGTGCAACAATCACCACCAATTACTCCCTATATCGTCTGGTTCTGTTAACCGCAGTCAATCTCTGTCTAAAGTATGGAAACTCTCCCAAGGAAGCTCCTACAGTATATGTTTATTATGGTTTTCTTCTGTGTGGATATCTCGAAGATATTAACTCTGGATATTCCTTTGGTCAACTGTCTTTAAAATTGCTGAACAAATACAACTTTCGAGAAGGCAAAGCGCTAGTTATAGATTTTTATTATGGATTTATTTATCATTGGAAAAAGCCAGCCAGATCGTTCAAATTAGAACTACTACAAGAAGCAATTCACATTGGCATAGAAACCGGTGAATTAGAAATTGCTTGTTATAATGCCATAACATATTGCCTGTTTTCTATGTTTACAGGACATGACTTGGTGACCCTATCAGATAAGTATAAAGAATATACTAATTTAGCAATTAGACTTAGACAAGAATATTGTATTTTTTATATCAAAATATGCCAAGCAATGACCGTGAACTTACTGGAATTAAATAGTAGTAGAGATAGTCTGCTGCCAGAAAAATCTCAAGAAGTAGAATTAGTCAAAGATTGGCAAGAGAATAACAATCAATGGTTGCTATTTCTTTTCCATACAGCAAAAACAATCTGTGGTTATTTTTTTAAAGATTATGTTCAAGCTTCTGAAAATGCCATCAAAGGAGTAAATTATGCGGCTAGTTCAGCTGCATATATTGTTTCAGCACAGTATAATTTTTATTGCTCTTTAACACTGCTTGCTTACTACTCTAAAGCTGACGAGCTTGAACGGCAAAACTTCCTTGAACAAGTATTAGTAAATCAAAAATATCTGCAAGCATGGGCAGAGCATTGTCCAGAAAATTTCCAAAATAAATATGATTTAGTAGAAGCTGAAAAAGCACGAGTCTTGGGACAAAATTGGCAAGCAGAAGAACTCTACGAAAAAGCTATTCAAGGAGCTAAAAAATCTGAATTTATCCATGAAGAAGCTATAGCTTATGAACGCGCAGCAGAATTTTATATCTCTATTGGCAGGAAGGAGATTGGACAGTTTTATCTGAAAAATGCACACCAATGCTACAGTTTTTGGGGAGCAAAAGCCAAAGTTCAACAATTAGAGAACGAATATCCGCAGTTATTATTGGCAACTGGTAGCCGAAGGTCTTCAGAAAGAGTCGGGATAACTACTTCTACAATTGAGACTGAAAGTACCTCAGAAGTTCTTGACCTGACAACAGTGCTCAAAGCATCCCAGGCTTTAGCTGAGGAAATTGTGTTGGGCAAGTTGCTGGAAAAGTTGATGAAAATCATGATCGAGAATGCTGGCGCTCAAACTGGCCTTCTCATCTTGGCAAAGGAAGATCAGCTACTTATTGAAGCCCAAGGTTCTGTGGATGAGGAAAAGGTAATAGTATGTCAATCAATTCTAGCCAAAACCAGCCCGCAGTTGCCCATATCTATAATTAATTATGTAGAAAGAACCAGAGAAGATGTAGTTTTAGCAGATGCAACTCTCCAGGGAAGATTTACTACCGATCCCTATATCGCCCAAAATAAACCTAAGTCCGTCTTATGTACGCCGATTATCCATCAAGGCAAACTTATTGGCTTGCTTTATTTGGAAAATAATCTGAGCATCGAGGCTTTTACCCCTGAGCGACTAAAAGTGTTAAAGCTTCTATCTTCTCAAGCGGCTATTTCTCTACAGAATGCTCAACTCTACGTAGCATTACATGAGAGTGAGAGAAGGTTAGCCCAATTTTTGGAGGCTGTGCCAGTGGGAGTGTTTGTGGTTGATGCCAACAGCAAACTCTACTACACCAATCAGAGAACCCAACAGATAATTGGCAGAAACATTACACTGGAAACCCCTGCCCTTAAATTCCCAGAGATTTATCAAACCTATCTAGCTGGGACACAAAATCTTTATCCTAACGAACAACAGCCTATTCTGCGAGCCTTGAATGGTGAAAGTGTAGCTGTCGATGATATCGAAATCCATCAAGGGGACAAGATTATTCCTCTAGAAGTGTGGGCAACCCCAATTTTTGATGAACAGGGCCAAATTGTCTATGCGATCGCTGCCTTTCAAGACATCACCCAACGCAAACAGGCAGAAGCAGAGCGGATTCAGTTTACCCAAGAGCTAGGAATTAAAAACGTTGCCTTACAACGAGCAAAAGATGAATTAGCTGAGTATAGCCGCACCCTAGAACAAAAAGTAGCAGAACGCACTAAAGAACTCTCACAAACCTTAGAGATTCTCAGAGCTACCCAAGCCGATCTGCTCTTTGAAAACCAACTGCTCAGAAGTGCCGAACAACCCTCCACTTTTGACTATCACGTGGGAGGGAGTTTGCCTATGGATGCTGCCACTTATGTAGCGCGACAAGCAGACAGATATCTGTATAAATCTCTGAAGCGTGGGGAGTTCTGTTACGTGCTCAATCCCCGGCAAATGGGTAAGTCCAGCCTCATGGTACGCATGATGCTCCACTTCCAGCATGAGGGATTTAGCTGTGGTGCTATCGACATGACTCGCATTGGCAGCGAAAACGTCACCCCCGAGCAGTGGTATAAAGGGTTGGCAGTAGAGTTGTGGCAGAGTTTTGACTTGCTAGGAAAAGTAAATCTCAAAGCTTGGTGGAATGAGCGGCTGGATATTTCCCCGGTTCAGCGTTTAGGTCAATTTATTGAAGAAATCCTGCTGGTTGAAGCGGCTGAGGCTCCTACTAAAAAATTAGTAATTTTTATCGATGAAATTGATAGTGTCTTGGGCTTGAATTTTCCAGTGGATGACTTTTTTGCGCTGATTCGCTCCTTCTACAACCAGCGCAGTCTCAATCAGGATTATCAGCGTTTAACCTTTGCTATATTTGGAGTAGCAACACCTTCAGATTTAATTATTGACCACCGGAAAACTCCATTTAATATCGGTCAGTCTATTCAACTGCAAGGCTTTCAATTACATGAAGCTCAACCCTTGCTTTACGGATTGTCAGAGAAAGTTAGCAATCCTCAAACAGTACTCAAAGAAGTCTTAGCCTGGACTAATGGTCAGCCTTTTCTGACCCAAAAGCTATGTAAACTCATCCGCAGTGCTTCATCGCCAATTCCCACTAATGGAGAAGCAGAGTGGATTGAGAATTTAGTAAGAACAAATGTCATCGAAAATTGGGAATCCCAGGATCTACCAGAACATTTGAGAACCATCAGAGATCGCCTACTCCACAGTGAACAATCACTGGGGCTACTAAAACTGTATCGACAATTGTTGCATCAAGGAACACTGAACTCAGCCGATACTCCTGAAGAAAAGGAGTTGCTCTTGTCAGGGTTGGTAGTTAAGCAACAAGGTTGTCTGAAGTTGCATAACCGAATTTATGAATTGGTCTTTAATAGCAGTTGGGTGAATAACTTAAAATAACACCTTACTCGATTAATCTTAGAGAAGAATAGTATGAGCTCAAAGCAGCGATCGCATCTTCCAACAGCCGCATCATCTCTGTTGAGGGAAACAAGCTACCCGAAAGCCGTTGAGGCTAGTCTTACCGTTGGCGTAGTTTCTGACGCGGACAGCCGACGGCCAATTAAAAGGATAGTAAAACCATGAACCTCCCCGTAACACTTTATTATTTTGAGAACAACGATCACGTTTATCTATCCACGCCTTGCTATCTGTAGGTGCTCCTTGATAATTTTCATGCCAGTCGTCTTCACACCATTCCCATACATTCCCTGTCATATTGTATATTCCCCATCCATTGGGCTTGTTCTTTTCGACTAGCTCAGTTTGGTCGTTGGCATTATAACTATACCAAGCATATTCTTTGAGCTTATTAGCATCATTCCTAAAATAGGATTTGGTTTCTGTTCCTGCTCTACAGGCATATTCCCACTCTGCTTCCGTAGGCAACCTATACTTTTTTCCGGTTAGTAGTGATAGCTGCTGACAAAATTTTTGGGCATCATCCCAACTTACGGTTAGGAGTGAAGATTTTGCTTCTTTTTCAGACTGAGATAGGTTAGGACCCATAATTGCTTGCCATTGCTCTTGATTGATGGGATATTTGCCCATATAGAAGGCTGGTATTTTGACTCGATGTTGCGGTTTTTCAGAACTAGGAGCCCAATTATCAGTATCAGGGGAACCCATCAGAAATTCTCCTGGAGTTATGCCTACCATCTCTAAATCTAAGTAGATTTTTCTGCCTACTGTCTCATCTAAGATTACTTTCTCGGTGAATGATTTTATTTGAGAAGATGATGAGCTACTGAAGGAGCATGACTCAGAAGGAGAGCGCATAACTACAGGTTTAGTAATTGTAGAAACAGGGACAGGAGAATTGAGTACTGCTAATACCTGCGGTGCACTCCAACGTTTTTCTCTTTCTTTCTTCAGACAACCTTGAATAATTTCTTGAAATGGAGATGGCAGATCGGCAGGCATATCTGGCTCAGAAAATAATACTTTTTTCATCAACTCTGGAATAGTCTTAGCAGGAAAAGGATGATTTCCTGTGAGCATCTCTACTGTCATGGCTCCTAATGACCACATATCCCATGCGGTTGAAATAGCCTGATCGTAACATTCTGGGGGCATATACATAAAAGTGCCAATAGGCTTATTAGTTGTATAGGTAGTTCGACCGCTTTGCAGTAACCTTGATATCCCAAAATCACCTAATTTCCATTGATTACCCACCCTGAGAATATTTTCAGGTTTTACGTCACAATGAACGATATCTTGACTATGGATAAATTGTAGGGCATCGGCTAGAGACTGGATTAACTTGGTTAACTCTCCGAGTCCTAATTTTGATTGCTGCTCTTTTTCTAAGTAATTTACCAAAGAGCCGTCAGCTAATTCCATGACCAATCCTAAAAAGATTTCACCATTAATCTCTCCTTGCTCTGGGGTAAAACAACTGATTAAATGCGGATGTTGTAGTTTAGCTGCCAGTTGTAATTCACTAATTTGAAAATCTAGCCCATCAGGCTCGATACCCATAACTTTGATGGCTACTTTTCTGATGAAGCGATCGGCTATGATCTCATCAGCTTGGAACACAGCTCCATACCCGCCTAAACCTAAAAACTTTTTGAGCAAATATTTTTGATTAAACCATTGCCTGACTAATTTTTTCCAGTATTTTTCTGAGTACATTTTCTTATCCTTTCTCTCATTTTGACTCCGAATTGCTCGCTTAGCGCTTAATCTATTCTGGTGATGAATTTCTCGGTTTCATCACCAATGGCTGTTCTACTCCCAGCAACACCTACTAAAGTTTTAGCTTTGCACCTGGCATTAAGTTTGCCTTGCGCACAATTGTCCAATGTATATCTGATGATTGGTAAACTTTAACATTTTCTATTCCTACTTGATTAACTATTTGTTTGATTTCTTCAAGAGTAAAAGCGGCATGAAGAGAGTCACGAAATAATTTTTGTTGATGGGGATTATAATCAAGGTCTGTTTGTCGTACTATTTGTTCTATTTCAGCTTCTGTATCGGGACGCAATAAATCCCTAATTAAAATTCCTCCTTCCGGTTTTAATACTCTTTGGTTTTCTTGAAAAAAAGGAAGAGGATCTGGCAAATGATGTACTAAGCTGTTAGCCATAACTAAATCAAATTCTGACGTAGCATAAGGCATTTTTTTTGCGTCTATAAATTCTAACTTTATTTGTGATTTTTTACCTGATTTTTCAATATTTTTTGTCCCAACTTCTAACATAGATTTAGCGAGATCAGTGGCAATAATTTGCCATTGAGGACGTAGTTCAGCAATCACGATCGGAATACGGGCAGTTCCTGTGCCTACATCTAGAACTTTAGCTTTTTCTGATGTTAATTGAATAGCCAATTGAGCAAAAGCAGTGTTAATTTCAGCAAAATCCATCGCATCATAATCTATTGCTTCTTGCTCATTATCCATTACTTCTGGCTCTAAAATTCTTTTAAGCATTTAATTTAATAATTAATTATTTTAGAAAATATGAATTTTAAATAGCTTGGTTAATTTTTTTATATAAATTTTCTAAATTCTTAGAATTGTCTAAAACTACATCAGCAGCAGCAACTTTTTTTTCTAAAGGTAGTTGATTATTAATACGAGCGTTCGCCTGTTGCTCCGTGAGATTATCTCTTGCTATTAATCTCTTGATTTGTTGTTTATAGGTACAAGTAATTACCCAAATTTCTGTGACTAAATCTGTCATTTTTGCTTCAAACAATAAAGGTACCGCTAGCACTATAGTAGGGCAGTCTAATTGTGGTATTTTTTCGATAAATTTAGCCCGCACAAAAGGATGAATTTTGGCTTCTAACCATTGCTTTTCTTCTGGATTATTAAAGATAATTTCTCCCAATGCTGGGCGATTCAAATTACCATCTGATAATCTAATCATTATACCATACCTATTAAAAATTTCCCTGAGAATTGGCGAACCCTGAGCTACCGCTTCCCTGGCATAAATATCTGCGTCTAGAACAGGTAGTTGATATTTTTCCATCAGATAATGACAGACAGTAGTTTTTCCCGTGGCTATTCCACCAGTTAAACCAATAATACGTTTGGTAGAATTAGTCATTTAGTCATTTCTCCGATCGCAATTCATTTGTTCCATAACAAATTTATGGGGTCTTTTTTGATTCATTGCCTGTAAAGTCATAACTCCACCTTCACCAAAACCAACTTTCCCTAACTGTATTTTAATCTCTTCATCGCCATGACAGCTTAAGACTGCTTAAGTTGAGACCAATAGATTACTTAGCCTGTTCAGTTAAAGTTAAGGTTTTAGGTTTCCTCCTCGAATCACCCAACCAATCACACCACTGATGGTGGCTGTGATCGTGATAATTACTATCTGTCTCCAGTTTTTTAGTTCCCCTACTTTTTCAGCGAGATCCGGAATTTTTCCCATTGCCCCTTCAATTATCTTGATGCGATCGCTTACCCCGTTGATTTTTGCGTCTAGGGTTTTGATTTCTCCCTTAATTTCCGTTTGTCTTATCTCAATGGCACTCAATCGAGTGTCTAGGGTTTTCTGTCCTTTTTCCAACCCATCAAAACGACTGTTAATCAAATCTTCTAATCTTTTTAGGTCGTTTTCTGTTACTGTTGACATTGTGTTATTCTCCATTAGAAAGTTTTTTTGAGATGTCCCCTCGGTGCAACTAGGGGACTCATCTTTATTATCGGTTATCCTTAACTGTTTTTGGATTTTAGATCTTAGATTGGGCTGATCCAAAATCCACAATCCTTTAATCGGTTGATTGTGCTCTCAAAGTGCCTACACCCTATACTGAAATAAATGATACTGTGGGCGAATTAGGTTAAACCTTTGAAAGAGCAGGGAGCTCCGGAGAAAGTATTGCGTAGGGTGCGTTCCCCAACGCACCAAAACCCTATTCTGCTGTGAGCCTGAAATTTTAATTCAAGACCTGGCTTGGGTTTCACCTTAAGTTGACAAGAATGGAGGCGATCGCCTCTGGCTCTAAAGATTATGGAGGTGGTAATGTGGCGATCGCCTTTGTTGATTATAAATGGCTTTAGGTAATACCTCTAATTTGAGAAAAATACTAGAAGCAGATTTTCATCCTCTAGAATTTGGAATGCTCTATCAGCAAGATCCCCTTGAGAACGAGCAGCATAAATTAAAACACCAGCATCAATAAAGGTACGAATCATTAATTATTTTCTTGATAACCTCCGCGTCTTTCTGCTTTCTCTTTTTCCACTTCTTCAGCCGTCAATAAAGGAACACCATTCGCGATAATTTCTTGGCGAATTGCTCTTAACTTTTTCCCTAAACTAGAAGTAAATTTGCTGAGCTTTTTTTGTTGTGATATAGAATCTATAAAAGCTAACACTTTTGCTTGTTCATCTGGCTCTAAAGTTTGCCATTTATTTAATAATTGTTCAGTAGTCATGGTTTTGCTCTCCTTATTCAGTGTTTCCGTCTCTACCTAGTACCGCTGCGCGGAAGTCACGCATTCAAAAGTCAAAAGTATTTTTTAATCAGGGTTTCAGCTTTTTTGAATGGGTGTAGGATTTACGCCGCGCTGTACTAGTGGTCTGTCAATTTTTATTTTGTGCGTAAGCAGTTTCAGAAAAACTTGCCAGCCAATAACTACAAGAGTTAGATACACACAATTTTAAGCTTGACAGACTACTAGTTCTTTGATACAGGTTTAAAGTCGATGGTGAGTCCTACTGCACTCAGCACGCTCGTAAGTGCTTCTATGGTTGGATTCCCGTTGCCACTGAGTAATCGGTAAAGGTGCTGGGAGGAAATTTCTGCGCCCACATCTATTCTTGCCTGAGTTTGGGTGTCGAGATTGTCAAACCATTTATCAAACGGACATACACCTGTTGGGGTCACGTACTTCTGTATCTCCCAATGCTCATTTTCCATTCCCTCTTTCTTCTACCTCGCTACCATTAATTCCGCAATAGTCAGGAACGCTAGTTTTTGTTTTTCTCTTGTTTAAAGCTTCTGCGAGTGCTACCCTAAAAAACTCTGATTTGTTCTCAACCTGCTTGAGTTCATCAGCGAGGCTTTTTGGTATCCTTGCCGTGACGTGAACTAATGGCTCTTTAAACTCTGGCAAAAATGTCCCCAGTGACGATCTCTTTGGCTTCTTGCTCATTGCTACGTCCTCAACTCTTACCTATGATTATCCCCAATGTAACACACCGATTAAACCTAGTGTAACAAGGTTCAGAGTCAGGAATAAGTTAATGAACGATCTTAAAGTCCAAATCGAGGAGTTTTACAACGATAGTTTTTTTTATTCTCTAGGAATTTTTTTCATTGCGTGCCAAGAAATCCACGGGAATCAAAGTGTATTTTCTACTTCCTAAGGCTTGAGCCGCTGCTGACTTGATTGGCGATCGCCAAAGACACCACTTCTAGCTGTGACTCTTAATCTGTTGTGGTGGGCATTGTGATTATTACCGCTGCAAGACAACCAATATCTGGACAGGCAATGCCCATCCTACGACTACTTCTAAAAGGCGATCGCCACTTCGCTACCTCGCTACCTCGCCACCTCGTCACATCAATTAAATTGTCGGTTGTGGTTGAACAGAGACAAATCCCATCAAACCCTCAACTTAAAATTGTCAGAGCATAACCTACGATAACAGCTATACTATAACAATCATGGCTGGTAAATGAGTTTAGGCAAGTGTCATATTCTTCCGATTGTCCTTTCTATGCCGGAGCAACCATTTCCGATCCACGCTTTTTTGTGGGTCGTCATGAGAGTCTGCAAATTCTCCGCGATCGCCTGACAGCAACACAACCCACCAGTATCAATATTGTCGGTCGTCATCGCACGGGCAAGTCTTCCCTATTGTTGCATTTTGTCAATACTTATCGTCAACGGGTAAGTAATCCCGATCGCTTTGCGGTAGTCTATTTGTCGCTCCAGAATGCCGCTTGCGATACCCAGACCAAGTTTTATGGTCGCATTGCCCAGCTTTTAGCGGCTAATATTCCATGGAATCAATGGCGATTACAGAGAATGTTAGCGGCGAAGGAGTGGGAACAAGTCAAGTTTAATGAGCTAATCCAAGAGTTCAAGAATCAGGGAATTTTGCCTGTCCTTTGTATTGACAATTTTGAAGAATTATTAGACCGCCAGGAGCAGTTTCCCAACGGATTTTACGATAATTTACGTTATTTGGTCAGCAATAATTATCTGGTGGCGGGAGGCGTGGCGTTCGTCGTGGCGGGAGGCGTGGCGGTAGGCGTGGGGTTCGGCGTGGTGGGAGACGTGGCGTACGACGTGGCGGGAGGCGTGGCGTTCGTCGTGGCGGTAGGCGTAGCGGGAGGCGTGGCGTGAGTATTATCTGTACTCTAAGTTTATCTCTGGCACCCGGAAGTGATTTTCGTATGC
>JAAUYA010233701.1_pt1 | contig 27739 bp, 22 predicted proteins | sample 7278161 | NCBI WGS metagenome assembly JAAUYA01 (sample SAMN14350120, study PRJNA611818) | marine sediment metagenome | isolation source: surface marine sediment (3m) | place: French Polynesia: Moorea | collected 2018-08
AGATGATGTTGTTACCGTAAAGTAAAGAACCAGCTACAGGCTCACGAATACCGTCGATGTCCACGGGAGGAGCGGCGATGAAAGCGATGATGAAGCAGGTGGTAGCAGTTAAGAGAGTAGGGATCATGAGAACACCAAACCAACCTACATAAAGGCGGTTGTTGGTGCTAGTGATCCACTGACAGAACTGTTCCCATGCAGACAGTTGTTGCTGTTGCTGTAATGTAGTAGTCATGTGCTTATAATTGCTATGAATTTGTAGAGGTACGAATGTTTTGTTTATGATGATTCTATTATGACAACTTTGTAACAAATTGTAAAGGGGTTTAAAAATGTTTTAATTTATCAGGATGATTAGTTTTACTTATGCTATTTTCATCCTGAACTAGCTTCGATTTCTGTTTCTGAGGCGTACAGCCACCTCATCAACTCGAATAGGAAGAGGAATAAGCTCTGTTGGTTGGTTGGTTTCATTCTCACTTTCAAGTCCTAAGGCCGCAGCTATTAAAGCCACTATTAATAAGCAAATTAAAATAATCATGATTTTTTCTCTTTTGTAAATATTTGTAAACTATTTTAATCTTTATGTGACGATTTGACAAATAATTTTGTAGAAACCCTCGCAGCATTGAGTGAAGACTTCCCACTCACAGTGTTAAACTGATGAAAAAGGGCACACTCGCAGGAGTCGATACATGAGCAAAATAGTCGTCTTAAAAATGGGCAGAGGCGATTGGGAACAGGGATTTTCTCACATTAATGTCCAAGTGGGGGAACCTCACGGCCCTATGTCGTTACAACTGAGCGGTAGTTTGCCCCCTAATCCCCAATTACTCGATGATTACCAACAATGGCGACATCTTTATGAAGCCCTTTCTGAGAACTTGAGATTACGCCTTTATCGCAGTTCTATCCCTCCCAAGATTGAATTTGAGCAGGAGGAAGTGACCAAAATCTCCGATAGTGAGTTTCAATATCTCTGCGAACAATTAAAAAAGCAACTAAATGCTTGGTTAAGTAGCCCACCATTTAGCCGCGTTGAGCGTCAATTAAGAAGTCACCTCGATTTTGCTGATGAAATTTGCTTAATTATAGAAACAGAAAATGAGCAATTGCGGCGTTTTCCCTGGCATTTGTGGCATTTTTTTGAGGATTATCCCTTAGTTGAAGTAGCCCTAAGTCCCTCCGAATACGGACGGGTTCATACTTCTCCATTAAGCCGGACCACAAAAGTGAGAGTTCTAGCTATTCTCGGCAACAGTCAAGGTATTGATATCGAAAAAGATCGAGCTATGCTCAAGCAATTACCTGATGGGGAGGTAGTTTTTTTAGTAGAACCTGAGCGTCGAGAGCTCGATCGCTGGCTCTGGGATGAAAAGGGATGGGATATTCTTTTTTTTGCTGGCCATAGTTTCAGCCAGTCAGAGGCAATGACAGGACATTTGGAGATTAACCCCCACGAATCAATTACGGTCTCTCAGTTACGCAACGCCCTCAAAAGGGCCATTACTCAGGGATTGAAACTGGCTATTTTCAACTCCTGCGATGGCTTAGGATTAGCCCAACAGTTAGCTGATTTACATATTCCCCAAACCATAGTCATGCGCGAATCTGTTCCCGATCTCGTCGCTCAGGAGTTTCTGACCCATTTTCTGGCTGCTTTTTCGGGAGGTAAATCCCTGTATCTCTCAGTGCGGGAGGCTAAAGAACGGTTACAGGGCTTAGAAGGGCTATATCCTTGTGCTAGTTGGCTGCCTGTGATTTGTCAAAATCCAGTAGAAATACCCCCCAGTTGGCAAGAATTAAGGGATAAACAACCCAAATCTGTTGCCCGTTACTCTTCTCGACCAAAATTAGTAGAGGTTGTTCTTGCCAGTCTGGCTGTTACCTTTGTCACGATGGGGGTTCGTTGGTTGGGGTGGCTACAAACTTGGGAACTTAAAGCCTTTGACTACCTGATGGTACATCGTCCCCATGAAGAGGCTGACAACCGCCTATTAATTATTGGGGCTGATGAAGAGGATCTCAATCGCTATGGCTATCCTCTTCCCGATCGGGTTTTGAGTAAACTGCTCACTCAATTACATTCCTATCAGCCTTCAGTTATTGGCATGGACATTTTTCGAGATCAACCAGTCTTGGCCTTAAATTCTGCTGAATCTTCGCCTCTATCGCTTCAATTAACCCAGAGTACCAATTTAGTGGCAATTTGCTCTTTTGGACAAAGTTTAGTAACTAGTATTGGGCCGCCTGAACCTATATCTCCTCAACAAGTAGGCTTTGTCAACCTATACGACGATCGCCAGCTATCTTCAGGACAAGATGATACGGTGCGCCGTTATCTCCTCTCCCGTAGTCCTAATCCCCTTGATGCTCCTTCTCGCTGCACTACACCCTATTCATTCGCTTGGCAATTGGGCTATCGTTATCTACAGAATCAAGAAATTCCAGTCACTTCTCACCGAAAGCATTGGCGTTTTGGTGATGTGGTGATTCGACGACTGAAGAACCGCAGCGCCGGTTATCAAACCCTGGATGAACGAGGTAACCAATTGCTAATCAATTACAGAAATACCCCCCAAATCGCCCAGCAGATAACTATTAGAGATGTTTTAGAGAACCCTGAGCATCTCAATCCAGCTTGGGTCAAAAATCGGGTGGTTTTGATCGGTATTATGGCTTCTAGCGTTCCCGATCGCCATGATACCCCCTATGGAGAGATTCCAGGAATCAAAATTCACGCTCATGTCGTCAGTCAGTTACTAAGTGCAGTAGAAGAAGGCGATCGAGCATTATTATGGTGGTTGCCTCAAGGGGGAGATTTGCTTTTGGTTTTATTTTGGTCTCTGGTTGGTGGACTCACTATTTACGTTCAGAGACCCCTATATCGTGCAGGTGCTGGTGTTTTTTGCCTATTATTATTGTATGGAACCTATTGGTTTGTCTTTACCCAGAATGGATGGCTCCCTCTAATTCCATCAGCACTTGCTTTCGTAGGAGCAGCTAGTACCGCTACGCTCCAAGTCAAAAGTCAAAAATCAAAAGTCAAAAGTATGATAAATTAAGACTTTCGACCTCTTGCAACTCCCGTTTTATTTCCGTACTCTATACACTTGGGCAAAATTAGTTTAAACAACTTTGATCGAATGAGTTACAACTCCCCAGTAGAGATAGCCTTTAAAGCTTTATAATAAAATTATCATTGAAAATTCAATTAAGATCTAACTTAAGTTATGTTTTGGGCGGACAAAATAGCAGAAAGTGCGCAAGGAAATCAAGTATTAAACGATTCAAAAACCCCTTCTGGTAGAGTTCACGTGGGTTCCGTAAGAGGAGTAATCATACACGATGTCATCTATCGCGCTTTACAACGGGCAGGAAAACCAGTGAAATTTTTGTATGGAGTAGATGACTACGATGCCTTTGATACCATTCCTAAATATTTAGATCGAGAAAAATTCGCCCCTTATTTAGGTTATCCTCTATGTAATGTTCCTTCTCCCGAAGACAGTGCTAGTGACTATGCCAAATATTTTATGGGAGAATTTCTCGAAGTATTCAACTATTTAGGCGTCAAACCTGAAGTTTACTACCTTCGAGATCTTTATCGTAAAGGCAGATTAAATCTTTATATTGATCTTTTTCTCAAAAATGCACGGCTAGTCAGAGAAGTTTATCGAGATGTCAGTAAAGCAGAAAGACCCCCAAATTGGTATCCTTTTCAAGTAGTGTGCGAGAAGTGTGGCAAAATTGCTACCACTGTGGTTACAGAATATAGTGGTTCTGAAGTTCTCTATAACTGTAAACCCAATGCTACTGACTGGGTAAAAGGATGCGGATATGAAGGTTGGATCTCACCTTTTGACGGCAATGGCAAATTGCCCTGGAAAGTAGAGTGGGTGGCCAAATGGGAGCTATTGGGTGTAACTATAGAAATGTCAGGTAAAGATCACTCCCAAAAAGGTGGTTCTAGAGATGTTGCTAACGCCATATGTCGCCAAGTTCTACACAAAAAACCACCAATGCATTCTCCCTATGAATTCATTTTAGTCAATGGTACGAAAATGAGTTCGTCTAAGGGAGTAGGTTCGAGTGCGAAAGACATGGCGGCATTATTACCACCAGAATTATTACGCTTTTTGATGTTGAGAACTCAACCAAAATCAGTAATTAATTTTGCCCCTAATTATGAAACTATTACCCGTCTATTCCGAGATTATGATACTTTAATCGATAAATATCAAGAAGAATTAGCTAAAAGTAATGGTCAAGGAGTAAAATTAGACCGCAATTTATCACCTCTATTTTATGCACAACTTACCGAGGATATTAAAAATTATCATTGTTTTGATTTAAGTACTCTCATTTCTTTGTTGCAAGTTCCCCATTTAGATCTGAATCAAGAAGTAATTAAACGCAGCAATACAGAACTTGATGAACTTGATTGGGAAATGATTAATCAAAGAATTGCTGTGGGCAAAAAATGGTTAGAAGACTATGCTGATGAAGAAGAAAAGTTAGTTATTTATTTTGATGAAATACCTGAAGTTGCCCAAAAATTAACCGAAGAACAAATTAAATATCTTCAGCAATTAATCGAGATGTTAGAGAGTTTAGATACTTGGGAAGGAGAAGCATTACAAACTACTCTCTTTTCTGCGGCTAAAGCTTTAGGTGTGAAGCCTAATGTTGCATTTCCTGCGGTTTATTTCTCTTTCTTAGGCAAGGAAAAAGGACCAAAAGCTGGTTATTTATTCTCCTATTTAGATAAGGATTTTGTCCTGACAAGGCTTAAGGAAGTAGTTAACATGACTGGGTAGTTTAGCAATATATTGTTGGTGAGGGCAGAGGGGAGAATGCAGAATGCAGAATTCAGAATTCAGAATTCAGAATTCAGAACTCAGAGATTTCTTGATTTTCTTTCCTCCTGCCCTCTGCCACCTGCCTTATCACCGCCGATAATTGTATTTTCTTAACCGAGCAGTATTGGGTTGGGTGGAACGAAGTGAAACCCAACACCTAATTAAAGTCAAAAGTCAAAAGTCAAAAGTAATTTTGCACAGGTAATTATTACTGACAGTTCAGCCTTGTCATCCAGGAAAAATAGTATAATCTAAGAGAGAGTTAAGGATAAGCAGATTTTATGGATTGGCAACTGTTAGGATTAAGTTTTATGACAGTATTGTTAGCCGAAATAGGTGATAAAAGCCAATTAGCAGCGATCGCCCTCAGTGGCAGTTCTAAATCTCCTCAAGCAGTATTTGTCGGCTCAATCGTGGCTTTGATTTTAGCCAGCTTTTTGGGAGTAATAGTAGGAGCAGGAGTAGGGCAATTTATGCCGGTGCGGTTACTCAAAAGTGTAGCAGCGATCGCTTTTATTTTGATGGCATTAGTGCTACTTTGGAAGGAGTAAGCGACCGCTACGAGTTACTCAAAAATATAGGGATAGCTACCAACATCAAGCAGGAGATCGACAATAGGTAACAAGGAACAACAAATGTAATTAAACTAAGAGTATTGATCATGAGTCAAGAGTATGGGAATCCTAATCTTCCTCCTGCTGTAATTGAGTTTAATCCTCCCCTGACAGCAGTCAATACTCCCTTGCCCGAAGTAGTCAAAAAAATTCTGGCAGGAGAAGACTATTTGATAGTAGCTCATCACTCATCTCCTCTGGGAATAATTACCCTCAAAGATTTAGTCCAAACGATCGCTTCAGGCATGAATATTAATCTTGCCTCCTTAAAGGCTCAAGATATTAGCCGTGAGTTTCCTTGCTGCCCCAAATCAGACTCAGAAGATATATTTACTATCGCTCATTTAATCTATAAACATAATTATTTCGCATATGGTTTAGTTGACCAACAAGGCAAGTTAGAAGGATTAGTTACCCCTCAAAGTATCTGTAATTATCTCAGCCAAGACAATTTTTATCAACATGTCTCAGTGCAAGAAGTGGTTGCATCAGGTTTAGTGGTGCTATCCCCTGATTTATCAGTAATTGCAGCTAGTAAAATTATCAGCCAACAACAACTAACTGGTGTAGTAATCGACAATAGTGTTTCATCTCATATTATTACACCTAGAGATCTAGTTTCTGTGTTACTTCATCCTGAGGGGAAAAGCCAAACTCTCAAGGATATCTCCCCTTCTATCCTGGCTTGTTTTGGCGATCGTGAGACGGTAACCGATGTTTGTCAAGGGTTGAGAGATAATTCTATCTGTTTAATTACTAAGGGTTTAGCCGGTAAAATCCCAGAGCATGATAATTTCTCTGAGGCTGCTCTGGTTACGCCAGAAAGTATGCTGCCTCTGTTGACTCCTTCGTGGCAACACCATTATTTACGGCGACAGCAAAAACAATTACAAAAACTTTGTACCACAGTCAAAGTCCAAAAAAAGCAGGTTGGACAAGAAAAATTATTATCTCAGATTAGTTATCGCATTCGTCAATCTCTAGATTTAGATGATATTCTCGCCAATACCGTTAACGAAGTGAGACAATTTTTAGAGTGCGATCGCGTGATCGTCTATCAACTCTATCCAGATGGAGATGGTGTAATCATCGCTGAATCTGTAGCTGAAGGAGTATTATCGATCTTAGGCAGAGTGATTCATGACCACTATTTTGCCGAAGACTTTGTCGAACTCTATTTAAAAGGGCGCATTCAAGCAACCAACAACGTTTTTACCGCTGATATATCTCCGTGTCACCTGGATTTACTTCTTTCTATTCAAGTGCAGGCTAACTTGGTAGTTGCCATTGTTTTTCACGATCGTCTCTGGGGATTATTAGCTGCCCAAAATTGTACTGCTCCTCGAGACTGGCAAGAAGATGAACTAAACTTACTGCAAAAATTAGCTGCTCAAGTAGCGATCGCCATTCAACAATCAGAATATGCTCACAAAGCGATTCTTGTAGCTGACTATCAAACAGCCATTGCCTCTCTCGGTAAAGCTGCCTTAGTAGCAAGTGACACCGAAAGCTTAATGGAAACCACTGTAGAAGTAGTAGCCGATACCTTACAAGTAGAATATTGTAATCTCTTAGAACTATTGCCCAATCATGCTGCTTTTATCCTGAAAGCAGCCGTCGGTTGGTCATCGACATGGGTAGGAGTGGCCAAAATGGGCTCATCTCCACGCTGGATACATGGTTATACTTTAAATGCTTCTACCCCAATAGTCACAGAAGATTTGAGGTTAGAGACTCGCTTTAGCCCCTGCCCTCTGCTTCATAATCAAGGTATTGTCAGTGCTGCTGTAGTTAATATTGGCGGACAAGAAGACTGTTATGGAGTTTTAGGAGTTTATACTCAAACTACTCGCAAGTTTACGCCAGAGGAAATAAACTTTCTGCAAACTGTAGCCAATGTTTTAGCAACTGCCATTGAGAAAACTAAATCCCAACAACAACTAGATTACTTTTTTCATCTCTCCCTCGATATGTTTTGCATTGCGGGAGTAGATGGTTCATTTAAAAGGGTTAACTCTAGTTTCCTGACTACCCTCGGTTATGGTGAAGAGGAATTACTTACTCATAATCTGCTTGATTTCGTTCACCCAGACGACAAAAATATTACTCATCAAGAATTAGAAAAATTAGGCCAAGGTTTGCCTAGTATTAACTTTGAAAATCGCTGGCGGTGTAAAGATGGGCAATATCGCTGGTTAGCTTGGAAAAGCTTACCTTATGAAGAAGGCATTATTTATGCTGTCGCCAGAGATATCACCTTAGCTAAACTTGCAGAAGAACAATTAAGAACTCTCAATGAACAACTGGAATTACGGGTAAAAGATCGGACTGAAGAATTAGAACAGACTACCACTCAACTGCGAACCTTGGTAAAAGCGGCAGGAACAGTTCTAGTTGTCCTCAATCAAGAATATCGCATTTTGGAATGGAATGAAGAAGCGGAAAAAGTTTTTGGTTGGACGAGAGATTCTGTATTAGGAGAAGACTACTTTTTGTTATTTATCCCTCCGGTGGAAAGAGAAAAATTACGGGAGAATTTAAATAAAACTATCCAACTCGGAGAAATACAGCGCAATTTAGAAAGCAAAATTCTCACCGCCGAGGGCAATGAAAGAACTCTGCTTTGGAATATCAATCGTTTCGTGGATGGTAAGGGGCAAGGAATTGGGCTCGTCGCCTGCGGACAGGATATCGAGGAAGTTCGCATCGCCCAATTGAGATTAAAACTGTCTGAAGAGAGATTTCGCAGTATTTTCAATCAGGCAGCAGTGGGTATCGTTCAAGTGAGCTTGCCTGGTAAGTTAGTCTTAGTTAATGATAAATTCACTCAACTAGTAGGATACAGCCGTGAAGAATTATCTGAGTTAGATTTCCAGCAATTGATCTACCCTGATGATGTTTCTGATACTTTAACTGACTTATCTGAGTTATTAGCTAGTAATAAGGCCACTTTTGAACGGGAAATCCGCATCCAACGCCCTAGTGGCGAGATTTTATGGATTAATCTTACCATGTCGGTGGTTTGGGTAGCCGTTGAACCCTCTTATTTTATCGCTGTGGTTAACGATATCAGCGATCGCAAACGGGCAGAAGAATCTTTACAAGAAAGCGAAGCTCGCCTCAATAGTATTCTCAATTCACTACAAGATGTAGTATGGTCAATTTCCCTGCCGGATAAGCAACTTCGCTATGTTAATCCTGCCTGTGAAATAATTTATGGCCGCTCTTCGGAAGAACTAATTGCCGATCCTAGTTTAATCTGGAAAATGGTAGTGGGAGAAGACCGGGAAAAAGTTGCCCAAAGTTGGCAAAATATGCTCAATAATTCTCAATTAGAAGTAGTTAAATCGGCAGCAGAAAAGAGTTGGGAGTTAGAGTACAAAATTGAGTTACCCAATCGGGAAACTCGTTGGATTAGAGCTCGAACTCATCTAGTATACGATCATTATGGTCGAGCATTAAGTATTGATGGGATCTCTACTGATGTTACTGAGCGCCATCAAGCCGAAGAAAAGCTATTTAAGTCACTACAAGAAAAAGAAGTCTTGCTCAAAGAAATTCATCACCGAGTCAAAAATAATCTGTATGTGATCTCTGGTCTGCTCAACCTGCAATCTAGTTATATTGAAGATGAGGAAGTACGTAATCTTTTCCAAGACAGTCAAAATCGCATTCAAACTATGGCAGTGATCCACGAACAATTGTACCAATCTCAGGATCTCGCCGAAATAGATTTTGCCGATTATATCAAAAGACTAGTTTCTAATCTCTTCCTATCCTATAATCATCAACAGTCTGGGATTAAACCAATTACCCATCTAGAGAAATGTTATTTAAACATTGAAACCGCCATTCCCGCAGGGTTATTAATTAATGAATTAGTTACTAATGCTTTTAAACACGCTTTTCCCTCAGGTCAAGGAGAAGTTAACATTAGTTTAGAAGTGGAACGAGAACAACAGATAAAATTGACAGTAGCAGATAACGGTCAAGGACTTCCTGCCGATTTAGATTGGGAAAATAGTCCCTCTTTAGGATTGCGCCTAGTACGCCTGTTAAGCCAACAGTTAGATGCACAGGTGCAATTCGAAACTAGTCCAAGAGGTACTAATTTTACCCTGAAATTTATGGCCTTAAAACCAACGAGGAGTATTAGATGAATCCCAAAAAAATTCTGATTGTCGAAGATGAATTAATAGCTGCAGAAAGTCTAGCTTTAGACTTGAAAAAGTTAGGTTATGAAGTAGTAGGAGTGGTAAATTCTGGGGAAAAAGCGATCGCTAAGACTAATGAAGTTCAGCCTCATCTAATTTTGATGGATATTATGCTCAAAGGCAATATCGATGGAATTTGTGCAGCACAAACTATTCAAGATCGCTTTGATATTCCCATTATTTATCTTACCGCTTATGCAGATGTGAACACCTTAGAGAGAGCTAAATCTACTGGTGCTTATGGTTATTTAGTCAAACCGTATAAATTACAAGATATTAGTAGTACCCTCGCCGTAGCTTTAGCTAAACATCAACAAGATGCCAAAGTTAAAACCAATTTAGTTCAACAACAAAAACTGAATACGCTCAAAACTCAAGCCTTGACTACCGCTTCTCATGATTTACGCACTCCTTTAACTAATATTTTGGGCTATACAGAATTGTTAAGGGATTATGGAGAAATAATTTCTGAGGAAAAAAGACAAAGATATTTTCAACATATTAAATCTGCCGTAGGAGACATGAATGATTCTCTCGAAGATTTATTATTAATTAGTAGAGCAGAAGAAGGCAAGATAAAATTATCTCTCGAAGAATTCGATCTGGTAGCTTTTTTTCGGCGGATAGTTGAAGAATACTCAGGCATAAGCGAGCGACATAAGTTGAAGTTTATCTGCCCAGAAAAATCCCATCCAGCATTTTTAGACCGGAAAATTTTACGCCACATTTTAAATAATTTACTATCTAATGCTATCAAATATTCTCCTGAAGGGGGCAAGATTAGTGTCAGTTTAAGTTTTCTGCCAGAGCAAATTACCTTTTATATTGAAGATGAAGGTATCGGTATTCCTGATGAGCATAAAGAGAAATTATTTCACGCTTTTGAAAGAGCAAGTAACGTTGGCTCAATTAAAGGAAACGGTTTAGGACTATCGATAGTTAAAAAAGCAGTTGAATTACACCATGGCACCATTACTGTAGAAAGTCGAGAAGATATAGGCACTAAATTTACAGTTACAATTCCCCAAACAAGAGGTATAAAGCATGAAGACAATTCTCGTTATTGATGATAATCCTAACGATCGCTTAGTAATTCGGAGAATTCTTACTACTAGAAGCAGTAATTTTGAAGTTATTGAAGCTCAAAATGGAACCAGTGGTATTCAATTAGCTTTAGAAATTGTACCAGATTTGATTATTTGTGATATCGTCATGCCTATGCTTGACGGTTATACTGTTTTTAGTGCACTCAGTGCTCAAAAAAATACTCAAGCTATTCCTTTCATTTTTTTAACCGCAAAAGCGGATAAATCCGATTTGCGCAAGGGCATGAATCTAGGAGCAGATGATTATTTAGTTAAACCTATTGAACCTCAAGACTTAGTAGAAGCAGTTCATAGTCGTTTGCAGAGATTTTCCTTGGTAAAACAACGTTATGTGGCTCAAAATCAACCTACAGAAGCAGAATTAAATAAGATAATTAACTATAACACATCAACCAATTTACCTAATCGATTTTTTGTAAGACAACAGTTTCAGCAAATTATTGAAAAATGGTATCAGAAATCCAGCAATCAAGTAATTGCCATTTTAGAGCTGCAACTAGAACAATTTGAACAAATAATTTATAAATTTGGTGATGATTTTAGCGATTCATTATTAAAGGCGATCGCCCGCCGTTTAGTTGGTTTAGTTGGGCAAGATAATGCGATCGCTCATGTCAATGACGATGAGTTTGTTATTATCTTAGCTCCCGTTACTGACCAACAAATTGTAACCACTATTGTTAATGCTATAGCTACCGAACTATCAGAAGTTTTTGAGATATATAAACTAAAAATATTTGTGCAATCAAATATAGGCATTGCTTTCTATCCAATTCATGGTGAAAATCTAGAAGAATTACTGCAGAATAGTAAAAATGCTATTGCTGAAATCAAAGAAGATCATACTAAAAAATATCAAATTTATTCAGGAGTTATTGCCTCAAAAAATCAGCCTGAAATAGATATAGAAAATGATTTACATCATGTGCTCGAAAAAAATGAGCTAGAAGTATATTACCAAGCTCAAATTGACTTAAATACAGAGAGTGTTGTAGGAGCAGAAGCTCTATTACGTTGGCATCATCCTCAATTATCTTCTGTTTCTCCCAGCGAATTTATACCTGTAGCAGAAAAAACAGGTTTAATTGAACCTATTGGCGCATGGTTATTAGATAATGTTTGTCAACATATAAAAAATTTATATTCACAAGGTTTCAATGATTTAAATGTATCAATTAATCTGTCTAGAAGAGAATTTAATCAAATCGATTTTAATAAAAAGTTAATGAAGGCATTGATTGAAAATAATCTCAGTGCTAATTGTTTAACTTTAGACTTAAAAGAAGATTTGTTAGCAGACAATAATCCCATAGCACTGGGCAGGCTCAATGCTCTACATAGTATTGGAGTCAAAATAGCTTTGGATGATTTTGGTACCGGTTATTCCTCCCTCAGCGATCTCCAATCTTTTCCCCTAGATATTATTAAACTTGACCAGTGTTTAATCAGAGATATAGAGCAAAAAGAAAAAAAATTAGCCGTCACCGAAGCTATAATTAATTTGGCCCATATACTAAATTTCAAAGTAGTAGCAGAAGGAGTAGAAACTCAAGCAGAATTAGATTGTTTAAAAAAACTTAATTGTGACGTAATACAAGGATATATTTTTAGTGCTCCCGTACCTTTTAATGAATTGATTAATTTAATCAGAAATTCTTCTTGAGTTACAAATAACCGATTGACAAAAAGGATAATTAGATTGATAAGTTTGTTCCCTTTTACCAAATAAACTGTAACGATTGTCTCGAATATAACCGTAGAAAGTGTCGCCCATATTTTTCATGCTGGGCAAACTACGATAGAGATTGACAAATAACTCACCACCTGGTAAAAGTTTGCCAATTTCTTCTGCTGCATCACTGCCCTGCCAACGTTGTTGAGGGCGATCGGCATTAATTAAAATCATTCCCTTTTCACAATCTTGAGCAGTTATATCCAATTCACTTAAGCTTTGCTCATCTTGCATAGGTGCGTAGATAAATAATTTACCTCGATCCAGTTTTTCCAAGATTTGTACTAGATTGACACAGAGATTGCAATTACCGTCATAAACAACATAGTATTTCATTTCAAATTCGTTATAATTTTTAATAAAACTTAACATTAATACTTTCATTATAGCTAAAGGTAGTCTTAGAAATAATCCTATGGAAACAACACATCTTGGTAAGACAGAAATTGAGGTAACTGCGATCGGTATCGGTGCCTGGGCTTGGGGCGACTCCATGTTTTGGAATTATGGTCAAAATTATGGCAAGGCACAAGTGAAAGAAGCTTTTGATGCTGCTGTAGATGAGGGTATTACCTTTTTTGATACGGCAGAAGTCTATGGCAATGGTGAATCCGAGAGGCTCTTGGGTGAATTTAGTCAACAATGTGCCACCTCAGTACAAATCGCGACTAAATACGCGCCCTTTCCTTGGCGATGGCATCAGAATTCTGTCGGTGAAGCTGTGACTAACAGTTTATCTCGAACACAATTAAAGCAAATTCCATTGTACCAAGTTCATTGGCCTTTTACCTTCTTGGTGAGCCAAAAAAACTTGATGAATGCCCTGGCTGACGAAGTTGAAAAAGGCACCATTGCAGCTATAGGAGTTAGTAACTATTCTGCTGAGGAAATGAGACAGGCTCATGAAATCTTAGCCCAAAGAAACATTCCCCTGGCAGTTAATCAAGTCAAATATTCCCTTCTAGCTAGAAAAGTTGAAGCCAAAGGAATTGTGGCTACAGCCAAAGAATTAGGGATTACTATATTGGCATATAGCCCACTAGCGCAAGGATTATTAACCGGAAAATATAGTTTGGAGAATCAACAAAAGCCTGATGGTGCCAGAAAAATTGATTCTCGCTTTAGTGCTAAAGGTTTAGCTAAGATTGCCCCAGTGGTTAACGCATTAACTCAATTGGGGGAAAAATACAGCAAAACACCTGCCCAAGTAGCTTTAAATTGGTTAATTGCTCAAGGTAATGTGATTCCTATTCCGGGAGCTAAAAATGCCAAACAGGCACGGGAGAATGCTGGAGCCTTAGGATGGCGATTAACCTCGGAGGAGGTAACCAAACTAGAAACGCTTACCCAACCTTGGCTAAAGTAGAATAGGTACCAATACTGCTCGGTTAAGCCTTGAAATCAATTTCAGGCTTAAAGCTGAAACCCGTTCAAACGGGTTAAAACTGATACATAGTCATCTTTAGATGACTTTAGCTGTTAGCCCGAACTTTAGTTCCGGGCGGGAAGAATTTTCTTAACCGAGCAGTATTGGAATAGGTACTGCTCGGTTAACAGAATTGGCGTTGCATCATTGCGGGATGATCTTGAACCAACTTTCAAGGATGTAGTTACCAAATCATCCTAGGATTGTGCAACGCCACAGAATTTGTTGGTAAAGGTAGGGGCGCAAGGCTTGCGCCCAGAGTAGAGGAGCCCGCTTCGCTCGGGAGTAGGAAGTCTCAGATCATCTTCGTAGGGTGGGCATTGCCTGTGCACATTTTGTTCGTCTTCGAGCAATGATCATGGCAATGCCCACCACCTACTGATATCTCTTATGGTGGGCATTGCCAAAAAATGTCCCATCGGTTCGAGGTTTTTCTCAACAATGCCCACCCTACTATTGGAGATCTTGGAAGAGGGGGTAGAGGGGGAATATGGGGACGTTTTTCTTTAACTTGAAACAGCCATGCCCAATTATGGGGGAAAAGTGCAGATGCTTCGCTATTTTAGTTGGGGATTTAGGAGGCGGATTTAGGGGGCGGACAAAATAACTCGAGCCACTAACCGAACAGTATTGGGGAGTAGGGGAGAAAACTGGGAGAGAGGAATAACGTTTTTGGTACTAACCAAACAGTAACTGTTTTAACTCGTCAGGAACATTTATCGCTCGCTCTAAACCTTGCACATTCCTCCAGTTAGTATTATCATCCCAAATAATATCTTTTAAGTTAGCACCAACGAGTAAAGCACGAACGAGGTCAGCACCTTGGAGGTTAGCACCACCGAGGTTAGCACCACCGAGGTAAGCACGAACGAGGTTAGCACCAACGAGGTTAGCACCAACGAGGTTAGCACCAACGAGGTAAGCACGAACGAGGTTAGCACCAACGAGGTTAGCACCAACGAGGTTAGCACCACCGAGGTAAGCACGAACGAGGTTAGCACCAACGAGGTTAGCACCAACGAGGTTAGCACCAACGAGGTTAGCACCAACGAGGTTAGCACCAACGAGGTTAGCACCTTCGAGGTTAGCACCTTCGAAGTTAGCATCACCGAGTTTAGCACCTTCGAGGTTAGCACCATTGAGGTTAGCATCACTCAGGAATCGGCCAACAATATTGCTAAAAGCCCAAGTTTCAACACAACAGCTATAACCAATTAGACGAAATAATAAAGATCTATCTAAAGGTTGTCCATTTTCATCAACTTCGCCACAAGGATGAAAATTTAATTGCTGTTTCAGTGCTTGATTATCTTGAGATTGCCCATAACGATGTAACTCAAATAATAAAATCATGATGTTTAAGCCAGGATAAACATCTACTTGTCGCTGTCCTAAATTAGTGTCTGCGGCTAAAAAAGGTTTTAACTCTCGCATTTTGGTTTGCGGAAAAGTTGTACCCTCCGCATCGATAAATTCTCCCTCACACCAAAGTAAATAAAAATCATATAATCGCTTAAATAGATCTAATCTGGATAATTCCGTATTTTCTGCCAGTAATCCTCTTAAATATTCCACAATTTCCCACGTTAACCCACCGTAACCAAATAAATCATAAACTTGGTTGGCTAATTTATCATCATCTACCAACCATTGTTTTCTCCTACCTCCTTTTTCCGTCCATTCTTCTAAGCTACGCAAGATTCGTTTTGCCGTTAAAAACTCACTAAAACTCTTGTGATAAAACTCTACGCCCCCTTCTTTAGCTTCTGCTGATGCTTTGATATAAAATGCCCCTAAAGCTGTATTGAGTGATTTTTTATCTTCTTGTTTTAACTCTTCAATAATATTTGCTAACTCAGAATCCTCTTTTTTTAGTCTTGCCTCAATCATCGCTAACTGAGCATATTCCCCTCCCGACTGCACTAATGCTAAAGCAGCCTCAGTCAGAATTAATTCCATATTTTCCTGAAAAGTATCTGCTTCCAAACCTATAATCTGAGAATGTAACCATTTATTCCGTTGTTTAGTTAACACCCACTCTAAAGATCGATCATAAACACGAATTTTAGCTTGAACTTTACTGCCACCTTGAAAGTCAGCTAACTTAATACCGCCATCTCGGTCTCTATCTCGGTGCATTGCAGCTAATAGATATAATAATAAAGGTTCAACTGCTAAATCTTCTTTCACTTCTTGTGGACATTCCTTGGCATTTAAAAACTCCTGAAAGGCATTAGTTTCCTTGGCTGCTACCTCTGGATCGGGATTGACTACTTGTTGCCATTTTTGCAACCATTCTTGTTGTAAATCATTATCATTTTAACTTGAGTTAAATTGGGCGGTAGATTGATACCCTGAAAAGCAATTGTCCTTCCGGTTAAAATAACTCGATGTCCTGTTTCCGAGGTTTGCATTTTTTCTTGAAAAGTAGCCACTTGTTGCAAAAAACGCTCAACTCCAACTTTTGCTCTTCCTTCCAGGCGTAACTCATCAAAACCATCAAGGAAAAATAGATAATGAGTATTACGATCATATAACCAACCATCATCAGTTTTTACAAAGTCAGCTTTAATGGCATTAGTTAAAGTTTGCTCAAAATTTTGCTCAAAACTATCAATATCTCTTAAACGAATAAAAATAGGCGTAAGAGTAGGATGCAACTCTCTTCTCACTTGATCGGCAAACATTCGACAAAAAACACTTTTACCTCTTCCCGGACCAGCTTGAATTACAATTACCTTATGTTTATCTTTTTTATCTCTATTAGTATCTCCATTAGTTAAAAGTCCCTCTTTTACCCAATCTTGCAACACAAAAGATTCAACATATTCTATTTCTTTGCCATTAGCATCCAGAGGAATCGCCTTAAGAGGTACATAAATATCTGCAAAAGTAAATTCCTCATCAAACACATTCTGCGTTGGTAAAGTTGCAATTTGCCCTTCTAAATAAGTATCAATACTTGCATATCGCTCAAATATCTCATTTCCTCCCAAAAGGTACCAATCTTTCAATCTTTTGGTACTTTCACTCGTTTCTGCTAAAGCTCGATCAATATAACGAGGTGTACTACTAGCAATTTGTTTAACTATGGTTTTAGCGTATTGTTGCTCGATATCTGCTTCTTTCAAGCGTTCAATAACTACATCATTAAAAGCATTCGCTAATTCTGATTCAGGAAAGTAAACTAAAGCAAATCTAGCCGCATAATCTCCTAATTCTAAATCTCCTAACCTATTAATTTCCTGAGCTAACAATTCCGATGCCTCATTTTTACTTGTCTGTAATTGAGTCAACAAATCTTTATGTTCTTGATGATTGATAAAATCTTGAAGACTTTGTAAATAAGCAGCTTGAGTCACTAAAGCTACACATTGACTAATAGTCGGCTCTTTTTTCGTTTTCTCCAGATAAAATATCAGCAATCCAGTGGCGATAGACACAAAAGGAAGACTTGAATTAATTACTTGTGCCCAGGGAGAATTAAGTATATCCAATAAAGTTGAAGTTTTGCTAAATAAATCAGCAATTTCTTGACTATTTTTCTCCTCTTTCTTTACAGTTGCCGCTAACTTAAACACCGCTTGGGCAGCACTAACACCGCTTTTAACTGTATCAGCATCGATAGTAAATACTTCTTGATTGGCAAACTGCCAAAGACGACGTAATTGATTTTTCATAGCTATACCTTTTTGGGCGCAAGCCTTCATTAGTGTCAAGTTCAGGTAAAATCCAAGCCAGGTATTAAAATTTTAATTTAGGGCTCAGAGCAGAAAACGGTTTTGGTGCGTTGCTTTCCATTGGTGTCAACTTAACGGTTAAGCCCTTAACCAGCAAGCAACTCAAGTCAACTTAAGATAAAATCTTTGTAGGGTGGGTAATTCCCTAGTGCCGCTGCGCGGAAGTAATAAGTAAGAAGTAAGAAGTAATAAGTAATAAGTATTGATTCTTCAGCCTTTCGGGCGTTTCTAACCCCCGTTTTATTTCCGCACTCTACCACTAGTACCGCTACGCGGAAGTCAAAAGTCAAAAGGCTGATTAAGTAAGAGTTTCCCATCTTTCGAATGGTAGAAGGACTTACGCCGTCTTGTACTAGTTAAGGTTATTTCACTTATCCAAAGGTTATCGCTGGAATTGCCCACCAGAGTAATGGTGGGCAAGACGGATTTTTTTCTGATTATTTTGTTTCAATAATTAAACCCTTCTTGCCCACCCTACAAAAATAAAGCTACACCGACTAATGAGCTTTTTACAGCTAGCGTAAAAAAACCATTTCTATGCATCATTATTGCCTTTTTGGAGATTAAATTGCACGATTGGATATTGAGAATGAAATATGATAGATGATTACATCAAATTAACACTCCATAATACATGACACCAGAAGAAAGGTTAACTCAAGCGGAGAAATTACTAGAGACAGCAGCAGGATACATTAATCGCCATGCCCAGATGCTCGAGCAAAATCAAGCAGAAATTAATCAATTGCGAGCGTCTATGAATGAGACTTTGAGATTATTTTCCGAGTTGGCCATCTATCAACGCCAAAATCAAGAGGAAATCCGTCGTATTTGGGAGTATTTATTGAGTCAAAGTGGTAATGGACGCTCAGGAAATTAAACTATGATTGTTTAGTCTTATAATCATACCTATGAAGCACTCTCTAAACCATAGTCCCTATTTAGTCCCTATTTAATTTTTATAATTATAGTTTAAGATATGACACCAGAAGAAAGATTGACTCAAGCGGAGAAATTATTAGATACAGCAGCAGGATACATTAATCGTCATTCTCTGATACTTGAGCAAAATCAAGTAGAAATCAGTCAATTGCGAGTGTCTATGAATGAGACTTTGAGATTATTTTCCGAGTTGGCAACCTATCAACGCCAAACCCAAGAGGAAATTCGTCAACATCGCACTGAAATTGAGCAAAATCAAGAGGAAATCCGTCGTATTTGGGAGTATTTATTAAATCAAAGCGGGAATGGACGCTCAGGGAATTAAACTATGATTGTGTAGTCTTATAACCATACTTATGAACCATAATTTAAACCGTAGTCCTCATTTAATTATTAAAATTACAATTTAAGATATGACACCAGAAGAAAGATTGACTCAAGCAGAGAAATTATTAGAGACAGCAGCAGGATATATTAATCGCCATGCTCAGATGCTCGAGCAAAATCAAGTAGAAATCAGTCAATTGCGAGTGTCTATGAATGAGACTTTGAGATTATTTTCCGAGTTAGCAACCTATCAACGCCAAACTCAAGAGGAAATTGGTCAAAATCAAGCTGAAATCCGCCGTATTTGGGAGTATTTATTAAATCAAAGCGGGAATGGACGCTCAGGGAATTAGATTATGATTATGTAGTCTTATATAATCATATCTTATCAAGTATAATCTCAAACATAGTCCTCATTTAATCATTAAAATCGTAATCAAGATATGACACCAGAAGAAAGATTGACTCAAGCAGAGAAATTATTAGAGACAGCAGCAGGATACATTAATCGCCATGCTCAGATACTCGAGCAAAATCAAGCAGAAATCAGTCAATTGCGAATGTCTATGAATGAGACTTTGAGATTATTTTCCGAGTTGGCCACCTATCAACGTCAAACTCAAGAGGAAATTGGTCAATATAGAGCCGAATTTCGGCAACATCGAGCCGAATTTCGGCAAAATCAAACCGAAATTCGCCGTATTTGGGAATATTTATTAGAACAAAGCGGGAATGGACGCTCAGGGAATTAAACGATGATCTAGTTTATGATCGCATTCAAGTTCAGCTAAATTTCCAAAGATTAACATTTCAGATTTTCAGAAATTTTTCAAGCTCGCTTCGCTCGCTAAATAAAGAGCAAAAGAGCAAAAGTGTAAAAGTGTAAAGGGAAAATTAAGTCCTCGGCAACACCCCCACTACACGAAAACCGCGATAGTTGAAGCGGTCGCCGCGCGCAACATCGGCGTCGCGAGAGGCGGAACGGCAGTTATTAGGAGTGCTGTAGTAAGAACCGCCGCGTATTACTCTTGTAGAAGTATTGTCACTCGACAACCAAGCAGCACCATCTATTGGTGATCCCCGATAATTACCATGCCAATGATCTGCACACCACTCCCAGACATTTCCATGCATGTCGTATAAACCAAAACCATTAGGAAAAAATTGACCAACATTCGCCGTTTCTTTGGCTTCGTATCTAGCCAACTTAGGAGTGAGTTTTGAACCAAAGTAGAAAGGAGTTTTAGTTCCTGCGCGACAAGCATATTCCCATTCAGCTTCGGAAGGTAAACGATATTCCCTACCAGTAAGTTTAGAAAGGCGATCCCGAAGGGATCCGCTTCGCGGCGCGCAAAATTCAACCGCATTATACCAACTAACATTTTCTACAGGACGGTTATCTCCTTTAAAATAAGAGGGATTATTATCCATAACTGCCTTCCATTGTGCTTGCGTGACTTGATATTTACCCATCAAGAAGGGTTTTACTGTTACTTCATGTTGAGGACGTTCATTGTCATTACCTTCTCCTTCTGGAGAACCCATCAAAAATTTCCCACTGGGAATTTTGACCATTTCCAGGGTGACACCATTAGCTAAATTTTCTCTAAAAAATTCTGCTTCTTTGGTGATTCTAATGTTTTCTTCCCCTCTATTATCAACTGTGATAACCTCAAACAAAAATTTCTCTAGTTTGATAGTTGGTAAGTTTTGCTCCGACTGACTACCCCGTTGCTGTTGCTCGTCTTTCTCCTGTTCTCTTGGTTGTTTTTCTCGCTCATCTGCTTCCGCTGGTTCGAAAATAGCTTTGCTAATTTCTGCTACTTCCGAATCAATTAACTTGAGGCTTGTTTGTAACTCCTTGAGCTGTTGCTGAATTGCTGGATTGGAGAGATCATATCCCTGCTCAATTGTTTGTCTTAGTAAAGTTCGATAATTTTCTTTCGCTCGCTCAATTTGCTCTAACTCTGCTTGCAAAATATTATTAGCTTCTGATTCAGATATGTCTAACTGCTTAGCTAGAGTTGCTAGTTGGAACTTGGCAATGGGACTTAATATTCGCTCTGCTAAATACTCTTTGATTCGTTCTCGATATTTTTGAAGAGGATTTTGGTCTATTCCCAGAGAGTCATTCTTAATAGACTGAGTTTTAATATTCTGGGCAACATTTACCGCTTTTTTGAGCAAAATTGGCTTGAGATGTTCTGGTAAACTTTCTTGAGACTCTGCTCTGACAAAATTAACAGGAATCATTTGCCGAGTGCGATCGGAAAAAGTCCCAAGTTCCCACATAATGGCATTAACTCCAAATGCAAAGGCATCTTCAATATTTCTTCCATAACCTAAACCATCATAAAATCCTGTAGTAAAGGCGATCGCTGCTTCATCCAAGATAGTATCTTTCATGCCAATGACATAATTGATATGTTGCACGATCACTTTAGCTTGTACCTCTGCATAACAAGCATTTAGCAACACACATTTGAGCTTGGGAAATTGCCTAAATAAACCTGCTAAAGCTTGTCCTGTTGCTGGCTTTGGCTGTCCTGAATTATCCACAAATACTAACCCTGCTTTTCCTCTTCCATGTCCAGAAAAGTGGACTATATCAGGATTTTCTTCTAATAAAGCACGACGCAAATCCCTGGGGCGAACTTCCCACCTTTGAACGAGTTGAAACTGATCGGATAGTTTCGATCTTCTTAAACCTTCTTCTATTTCCTGTACTTCTTTCCCTAAGTTCAAGCGACTTGTTGAGCGAGGATTAGAAGCCAAAAAGAGAATCTTCATTAGGACAAGGTTATGGTTTCTCTAGAAATAGTGAATATCTTTTACTGTGATTATTATAGTTCAGACGCTAGTCGTGTTGAAGATATTCTAACCAAATAAACAATCAATTTCTGCAGGATAGCCAGATAATAGCGATCGCCTATCGATATCAATCTTAGATCATGTCTAAATTGATTACCCATAATAAAATAATATCTGTGTAGGTTGGGTCTTATGCAGGTGAAACCCAACTTTTTCAATTATCAAAATTACTTTTGACTTTTGAGTTTTGACTTTTGACTTTAACATTGTGGTTCATTTGCCCGACATGATATTAGAACTAAGTTTAATGAAAGCGATCGCCTGTAGTAAAGAAATGACTTCTTAGTTAGTCATTTTGAATACGAGTCAATTGTTCCTGCAAAAACTCAACTACGCGCCGATATACTCTATTAGCTGGATGATCCTGCTCCCGATAACCCAGAGTCAAAACGGCATGGGAAATCTGGGGAATGTTGTATGGATTACCAGGTTTAGAATTAATCTCCATAGTTTCTAAAGCTGTGCCACGTTTCCAACATAATTCCCTACTATCCTCAATTACGTCTGTTTCCTCACCAAACTCTTCGCGCAACCTCTTAAACTTTTCCGGGGGACTAATTTTATCTTCAGAAAACCGCAAGGCTAAAACAGGCACGCCATTATTAGCTCTCTCTTTAGCTAATTTTAATTCTTCTGGCGAAACTCCTAAAGCTGCTTTGTGAGCAGGTGTAATGCCAAAGGGCAGAGATGGCTGACTAGTAACAGGCGCAATTACAGAATCATCTGCCATCAACGATAAAACAAACCCTCCCGTAAGACACATACCAATTACCCCAACACCTTTTGCTCCGCTTTCGAGTTTAGCGTGTCTGCAAAGTGCTTTAAGCCAATCTATAATTGGACTCGATTCATTTTTAGCCAAACAATAAAATTCTTGGCTGATACAGATTTGAGCCGTATATTGCAGCATTCTAGGCACAGAAAAAGGTTTATCTGGTTCTCCAAATAGCAACGGCATATAAACAGTAAAATTCTCAGCTAGCCGTCGGGCTAAATCAACACATTCAGGGATCATCCCTGGTAATTCGTGCATGAGGATAACCGCAGCACCACTACCTTTTTTATAAACCAGGCGTTTTGATGAACTATTTTCAGGAAAGTAGAATGTACTGAAGTCTTCCATGTAATTGCTATTTTCAGAAAATTAACTTTATAGAAAATAAGTCTATTCTACTGTGACAGACTTAGCTAAGTTTCTCGGTTGATCCACATCTAAACCCCGCAAAGAAGCAATGTAGTAAGCTAATAGTTGCAAGGGTATGACAGCTAAAATGGGTGATAGTAACTCCTCTACTTCTGGTACATTTAACAAATCATTAAAAATCCCATCGTGATGATTTTGCGGCATTACCCCAATTAGACGAGCATCTCTGGCTTTGGCTTCTTGGGCGTTGGAAATTACTTTTTCATACACACTTCCCGGCATGGCGATCGCCACTACTGGTACATGAGTATCTAACAAGGCGATCGGGCCATGTTTCATTTCTCCAGCAGGATATCCTTCTGCATGAATATAACTAATTTCTTTTAATTTTAAAGCTCCTTCTAAAGCAATGGGAAAATTAATGCCCCTACCGATGAAAATAAAGTCTTGAGTTTCAGCAAATTGATGGGCTAACTCTTCAATTTTACTCGCTTGGCTTGCTAAAATTTGCTCAATTTGGGCAGGAAGTTGAGATAATCCAGCTAAAATTCGCTCCATTATGGTAATTTCAAGAATTTTTCGTCGCCAGGCTAAATCTAAGGCCAAGATATAAAATGCGATTACCTGAGCTACAAAGGTTTTAGTTGCTGCCACCCCAATTTCGATACCAGCATGGGTATTGATAATCTGATCCACCATATGAGCAAGGGTACTTTCTGAGCGATTAGTAATCCCGAGAATACGAGGGCGAAACTCCTCACTTAAAACGGAGCGTCGTTGTTTTTCCATTTCCAAAGCAGCTAGAGTATCTGCGGTTTCCCCCGATTGAGTTACACCAATGGTAAGAGTGTTTCGGATAATGGGAGTAGGAGCATAGCGAAATTCAGAGGCATACTGCACCAAGGTAGGAATACCTGCTAGTTGCTCTAATAGGTACTTGCCCACTAGACTAGCATGCCAACTAGTTCCACAGGCAACAATTTGGATATGTTCCAGGTTATGGTATAGTTCGGGTGTCAGTCCTAAATTAATCGGGTTGTCATCTCTGTTGCCTGAGAGGTGTCCATTATTGTTGAGATAGGCTTCTAAACAGGTGCGTACTACCTCCGGTTGCTCATGAATTTCTTTGAGCATGAAGTGACGGAAACCCTGTTTTTCTACCGTAATAGGATTCCAGTCAAGAATACGAGGCATTTTTTTGAGGCGTTTCCCTGTAAAATCGTAAATTTCAACCCCCAAAGGTGTTAATCGGGCAATTTCTCCATTTTCCAGCGATAACACCGCATTGGTATGGGTGACTAAAGCAGTAGCATCTGAGGCACAGAAAAATTCCCCTTGTCCAAAACCAATGATTAGGGGAGCTTGTTGACGGGCGACAATGAGTTCATCAGGATAATCAGCACATAAAATAGCGATCGCAAAGGCACCATCTAAACGGTTAATAGTTTTTTCAACTGCCAAGAGAAAGGGATCATCTGTATGAGGATCTAAATATTCGGCAATGAGGTGGGGAATTACTTCTGTATCGGTATCTGAGATAAACTTATGTCCTTTTTCCTGTAATTCTTGCTTTAATTCTTGGTAGTTTTCTACGATGCCATTTTGGACAACAGCGATTTTTTGCTGGGTATCTAGATGAGGATGGGCATTGTATTCTTCTGGTTTACCATGGGTTGCCCAGCGTGTATGTCCGATGCCAATTTGGGCTGGGTTTACCTCTCTTTCTAGTTTCGTGCGTAAATTGTGTAGTTTTCCCTTGGCACGAAGACAATGTAATTTACCTTCAAAGATGCTTGCAATACCGGCTGAGTCATAACCTCTATATTCGAGTCTTTCTAAACCGCCAATTAAAATATCCGTTGCTGTTTGAGTACCAATATAGCCAACTATTCCACACATAATCAATTATTAGTTATCAATAGATTCTTTATTAATACTAGCTGCTGTTTTTCCAGAATAGACCAATTATTCGCAATACTGTTGGGAAAGGGCTCAAAAATGATCTGGTGAGGGGAATGCAGAATTTAGAAAGTTCGCAGTTGGCTTTGCTCCTGCCACAAGCGGGGCTTACCCACAGCGAAGCTCCTTGAACAGAATTCAGAATTAAAAAATCCTTGATTCTGTAAGTGAGCCATAAGTCAGATGTTCAGTATCGAAACAAACTTTTGACTGTCCAGTATGGGACAATTGAAGTAAAGCATATCATACAACTGAAAATTGTTAATATTCTACCTTTTATTTCCGCATAAGGCTCATCCTTAAACGAACAGAAGCGTTGAAGTCATCGTTCGATGCACCTGTAGTAGCAATGTCGCCCAACAAATTAAACTTGCTGTCTAATCAGAACATGAAAACCTATTCTTATTGGCTTGATACCCTAGAAAATTCTCTTGCTGCTCCCGAAACAGAACTTCCAGAGCAAACAGATTTAGCGATCGTCGGTGCTGGAATTACCGGACTAACCACTGCGATTTTTACAGCCAAAGCAGGGGTTAACGTTACCATCATAGAGAAAAATCAAGTAGGATACGGCGCAAGTACCCGTAATGGTGGTCAAACCCTAGCGGGATTAAAGTTATCTCCTGGTGCTTTACTCAAACAATATGGGAAAGAGAAAGCGATCGCCTTTTACTTAGAAACATTAAAAGCCATTGATGGATTAGAACAATTTCTCAAAGAACATAACATCCACTGTGATTTTAGTCGAGCTGGGGGATTTTGGGCTGCTTGTACTCCTGGACATTATCAGGGGTTTGCCGCGGCGCAAAACCTACTCAAAGATCTTTATCAGCACGAAACCATCTTAATTCCTCGACAAAATCTCAGAGAAGAACTAGAAACCGACTATTATCAGGGAGGATTATTAGATCCTCTCAGTGGAGGACTTAATCCCGCTAGATATGTACAAGGATTAATGCGGGTTGCTTTAGAATCTGGAGTTAAAATCGTCGAAAAAACGGAAGTTGTGGGTGTTTCTCGTCAAGGAAGTGGATTTGCTGTCGATACTTCCCAAGGAAGAATTATTACTAATAAGATTGCCGTCGCTACTAATGGTTATACCCCAGACTTCCTCAGGGCAATTCGCCGTCGTGTTATTCCCATTGGCAGTTATATTATTGCCACAGAACAACTAGATGAAAGAACAGCATCCGCATTAATTACCAATAATCGTCTGGTATTTGATTCCAAAAAATATCTACATTATTTTCGAGTATACGATCGCCGTTTAATTTTTGGGGGAAGAGCGAGTTATGTAGAAATTGACCCTCTTCTCTCAGCCCAACGCATGATTCCTCAAATGCACGCTATTTTTCCCCAATTACAGAAGGTAGAAATTGAATATTCTTGGGTAGGATATGTGGGATTTACCTTCGATCAAATGCCCCATCTCGGTCAAATGGGAGATATTTATTATAGTATGGGCTATTGTGGTCATGGAGTAGCTAATGCTTTCCATTTTGGCCGTAATTTGGCGGAGTTAATCTTAGAAAAGTCTACTCACTTCCCCTTCCTCAATCTGAAAACCCCCAGCAATCCTTTATACTATAATCGTGCTTGGTTTCTTCCGATTGTGGGAGCTTGGTATAAACTCAAAGATTTTTTGGCTAATTGACTAGGAGAATTCGCTTTCCAAATTGTAATTGATTATTTTTAGAACGATAGATACAAATAAAACCATGATCAAGTCATTATTTCAACTTACTCTTATTTCCTTAAGTTTCGCTTTCTTAAACTTCTCTGATCTAGTTAAAGATGCCAAGGCACAAACTGAAATAAAACCTAATCTCGTGGCTGATATTACTAATCTTGGTGATTTACCCAACGATCCTCAACAAATGCTTTCCTGGAAATGCGTTAATGGCAATCAAGCGAACTGCTTGCAGCAGCGCTTGCGCTCCCGCTGTTGAAGTAAAAGATGTCGATAATTGGCAAAAAATGCTAGATAGCCAAAGTTGGTCTTGTCAGGAGGATTTGTCAGTTATTCCGGGTGAGAGCGGAAAATTTTCTTGTACACCACAAGAGGATATTGGTATTTTGACTGTTGTTTGGTTGCAAGGTGAAGGTGGAAACGAACAGATGCAAACCTGGTTTGATTATTTAAGTAAAAATCAAAAGATGGTTTGTTATAAGACTCGAACTAATAAATTTTGGTATTAATCAAAGATTGGGCAAAGAGCTATCTAATTTAGGAAAAAAACCATGAAAAAAATTTCCTTCTTATTTATTTTGGTTTCTCTAGTTACTTCATTTGTTACCCTTGGAGAAATAAAAACTAACCATATCTGGGCTCAAGATGCTGGTGGAGACTCTCAAGAGTTTTTCCAGGAAAGCGATCGAGAAATGAATCAAGAAATTAAAGATTTACAAGAAAGACAGCGTCAACAACAAACCTTAGAAGAAAAAGAAAAAAAACTCGAACAAGAATTAAGGATTCACCAAGAAGGACCCAGAATTGAGCAAGTCCCAAGTCCAGATCAAAGACTAGGACTGGATAATAATTTCCCTTTCCATTCTGAGAATCAAGAAATACAAATTAAGTGATCTAAAGCAAGCTTTTTATCCGTTGGGAAAAAGTCGAAATTTTACCCTTAAGCAGTATAATTCAGGTTGAATAGCAATGGTAATATTCGCTTAAATTAAGCAGAAATTATGGTTCATCAGAAAATCGATCTCAACCAACTTAGTGCTGAAGAAGTGCTTCTTACTCCCACCTATGCTTCTCGCGGGCTAACCTCGTCAGTTTCCAAATATGAAATCCCT
>JAAUYA010316838.1_pt1 | contig 27121 bp, 19 predicted proteins | sample 7278161 | NCBI WGS metagenome assembly JAAUYA01 (sample SAMN14350120, study PRJNA611818) | marine sediment metagenome | isolation source: surface marine sediment (3m) | place: French Polynesia: Moorea | collected 2018-08
ATGATCTGAAAAGCCTCTTCTTTCATTGATAAATCTTCCCCTTCTTTCCCCTCTTCCTCTTCTTCCAAGTCTCACCTTCGCCCAAATCTTAAAAACATACACCTGAAAGGGGTGGGTTTCTCCCTGCTCCCATGCAGCCTAAGGTGAACAATTAATTTTGTAGAGGTACTTACCTGAAGCCCTCACACATCTCCTAAAATGGATTTCCTACCAGAGAAAAGCCGCTCCAGTAATAGGGATGGGAGAAATTTAACTCTTCTAGTTTTGCCAATTCCGAAGTGAGAGCAATATCTTCTCTTGGAGTTTCTAGGTATCCCTTGCGCCAACGAACTTGTCCTTGAATCAGGGCAATTTGCGCTTGTCTGAGAGCTTCTGCTTTCAAGGAATTTCTCTTGAGCTGCCAGTAAAATTCACTCATTACTCCTAAAGTAGCTAGATCGCTAGCTCGCCACAAGCTACCTACTGCTGAGTTAACCCCTGATTGCAGGGCTAACCCAACGAAACCAAGTTCTGCTGCGATATCTCCTAAAGCCGTATTACAAGCACTGAGCACTAATAAATCAACAGGAGGTTGATTCCAGTTAAGTTCTCTCATCTGAGCCAAGCTGAGTCGAGTATCGGAAAATTGAATATAGGAATTACTGGGATGTTCGGGGTTGAATTGAGCATGAGTTGCCAGATGAATTATGGCATAGGGTTGGGTTTGCCGTTGAATCTTTAAGTTAACTAGGGTAAATTGATCGTTTAACAGAGTTACTCCTTCCCACAAATGAGGCGTAATCGCCGATAATTCTGCTGCTACACCAGGCAAGGGAGGATGATTGGCAAACTCTGAAGCTCCCATCGCTAAAATTTTGGCACTCTCTAAGCTAGAATAATTCCAGTTGGTGAGATTAAAGCCAGGTATCCGGGTAATGGCATAATTTTCGATTAAAAATTTTTCACCATCATGTAAGGCAGCGAAGGGAAACGAGCGTAAACCTGGTCCTACGCACAAGATCAAGGTATCGATGTTTTGGGAGCGGAGGTGGTATTCAATGGGTAAAATCATCCATTGATATAAGTCTCGTGCTGTTTTGAGATAGGCTGAAGACTGAGGCGAGTTAACCTGTTGGTAAAATTTTTTGAGCACCTTAGAGAGTACTGCTCGATTAGCCGTAGTAATTCTGGTGCCGATGGGCTCTTGTCCTGCGATAATTACATACAAAGCTAAATAATCAGGAGTTGAACTCATCCAAACCACAGCTGGATTTTTGCCAGTTTTTTGACTCAAATGACTTAATTTTTGAGAAATTTGCTCGGGATTTAGGGAAAGACTAAAAAAGTTGGCCTCAAAGTATTTTTCATAGCCCTTTTGCCACGCAGTTTCCAGACTTAAGATGTGCTCAGACCAATAATTTTCAATTGCGTCGGGATTGCGAGTTCCCCCTGGAACAGACTCTCCACTGGGAGTTCCTGTATCAGGTGAGGGGGGTAACTGGGAATCATTTTGTTTTCCGTGGTCTTTTTGAGCAAGTAACGACGAAAAAGAGAGAGAATACCCTAAATTTAAAGTCATAACTGCGGCAAAGACCATTAACTGTATCAGGATTTTTATCTTTACTAGCTTAATCATGGTCTGGTTCTCAAAGATTTTGTGAGTTTAGAGATAGGAATTCTCCCGGTAGATGTAGTGACAAAATTATGGTAATCATAAATTTATTATAATACGATCGCCTGTGGCCAGAAAATTTCGCTCTTCTCCGAGGGCGATCGCCTTCTAGTAGAGCTCTACTTATTTGTTTACAATAGTTGACAAACACCCTCTGAGGAAAATTTTCTATGTGGTTCATTTCCGCTTTATTAATGCAACAAGTCGATCCGACTCAGTTTAGGAGTAACTTTCAGTTTTCAGCAGTTTTGGTAGTTGTTTGCTTAGTAATCCTAATTGGGTTGTGGTTAATAGATGTTTTACCTTATCTTCTCGAGAAAGATGAATAATTTAACGATCTCAATCCAACTGCCGAGAAGCCAATTTAGCAAACAACCCTTCCTGTGCCAATAATTCTGTAAAGGTTCCTTGTTGAACTATACGCCCAGCTTCCACAACATAAATTCGATCCGCATCGCGAATGGTACTGAGGCGGTGAGCAATGACAATGCGAGTGGCATTTAAACGAGCCAAGCTTTCTGTAACAATAGCTTGAGTTTGGTTATCTAAAGCACTGGTTGCCTCATCTAGAAGGATAATTTTTGGTTTTAAAGCCAGGGCACGAGCAATCATCAGTCTTTGCCGTTGTCCTCCAGAAAGATTAGTACCCCCTTCACTAATTACGGTGTGCATGCCCATGGGCATTTGCTGAATATCACTGGCAAACCCCGCCATGCGGGCTGCTTCCCAAGCCTCATCTAGAGTTATCAAAGCACCACTGGCAATAATATCAAAAATTGAAGCCGAGGTAACCCTGACATTTTGTAAAACAACCCCTAACTGACGTCGAACAGAGACCACATCCAATCCTGCCAAATCTTGACCGTCAAAATAAACTGAGCCACTCAGAGAAGTTTCAAACCCTAATAGTAAGCGAAAGATAGTAGATTTGCCACTACCTGAAGGACCAACAAAAGCAATAAATTCCCCCGGTTCAGCAGCAAAACTGACATCATCCAGAATCATGGGTCCATTCTCTTTGTACCGGAAAGTAATATGATCTAAAGTTACCTGACCGCTTAAAACCCCTGGATTAGCCTTAGTTGGGTCAGATTCGGGGGGAGTGTCTAAAATCGGTCTGGCTCTTTGCCAAAGGGCGACAATTTCGAGAATATCAGTGGAAGTGTTGCTCAGGCTAACTGCTCCGCCCAAAAATGTCCCAAAAGCTGCGTTAAATGCTAAAAATGTACCCATGTTCAAGCCAGTACCTCCCCGGCTTGCCGCCATCTGGAGAAAGAGCACCGCAAACCAGAAGATCAACACTTTACTGAGCAAAGAGAGGTTATCGTTAAACACAGAAAGACCATCATTAATCTGTTGAATACTAACTTGTAGTTTCATGCGTTGGCGATACTTTTTCACCCAAGCAGCAAAAGCTCGCTCTTCTGCGGCGGCAACTCTCAGTTTGGCCACACCGTTGATTAGTTCAACTGTTAACCCATTAATTTGTCCCTCAATCTCCTCCTGTTGTCTTTGTTTGGGGACTAAAAGCCGACTAGAGACCAAACTAACCCCTATTACCAGTAGGGTGATCCCCAGGCTAACTAGAGAAAGTTCTACGCTGTAAATCAACATTAATCCCAAGTTGAGCAGGGCAAACAAGCCACTCAACAGAGTTCTTTGCACCGTACCGCTGATCTGAGACCGAATTTGACCGATGGCCATCACGCGGGTGAGTAGATCGCCGGATGAATACTCGCGAAAAAACCGCGGACTTAGTTTTAGTAATCGATCCCAGATGCCGGGCTGTAGAGAAGCATCCGCTGCTGTTTCCACCCTCAGACTCATAATACTTTGAGCTATCTGAAACGCCGACTGTCCCAGAGCTGCAGCAAATAGCGCTAGTCCAATCTGGAATAACAAAAGGCGATCGCTATCAGGAATGGCATTGTTAATTAACACGGCAGTTGCCTGAGGCACAACCATGCCAATTAAACTACCCACGATACCCAGAATAAAGATAGCCAGGATATCTTTTTGATGGCCAATGCTGCCAAACAGAAAAATTTGGGCTGCATTAGCAATAGCTAGTGGCAAAGGTCGATAAAACGTATAAGCATCTAATGCCAGGGTTTCAGCCACCTCTGCATCAACAGGGGTTCGAGTTCTCGATTCTGGCTCAAACAGAAGGTAATTATTGCCCTGGTAAGGCAACAAAGCTACTGGTTTTTTGTCTGAAGCTGTATAAGCTAGCAGAGCACCATGCTCTTCACGCCACCAGTTATCTGCTAATAATACTCGACGGATGCGGAACTGGGAAGCCCGGGCGATCGCCTCTAGGGGCTCTTTCACTCGCTCTAGATCCTCAGAGCGCCCTGGGGGAGAAACCTTAATTCCCATAGCTCTACCCACTGCTCCGGCAGCGATTAACAGGAGATCTCCCTGCATCAAGAAACTATCTTGGCGAGGATTTAAAAGTGTAGTTAACTGCCCTACCGCAGTTTCTGCTGCCTGACGGTTGAGCTGGGCACGCTCTTGGAATCGCTGAAATTCTGCTTCTAGTTGTTGCTGTTGTTGTAAATCAAAGTGCTCAAAGAAATAGCGATGTAACTGCTCTAAACTAGCTGATAACTGCTCAAAATTTTCTAATTCACTAACTGAGGTGATATATACCTCTACCGGATTTTTGGCTTCCAGCCACATCGAAGGTGCCAGGGGAAAAATTGGTGAGTTTGCATCTATATTAAACTCTTCTGTGCCCATGCAACAGGTTTCTCCCTGACGCACATCTACCCAATTTACTTGATGCTTCTGGGGCACTAGAATTTGACCTTCAAGCAAAGATAAATAGTGAGAATCTTCAGCTCTGACACTGTCTACGGCTCTACTGCTCTCTATTGGCTGTTCGGCCATCAGTTGCTCCACCTGTTTAACCCAACCTTCCAATAGGGCAATGCTTTCAGAGTTGCCCTGAGCAATCTGCCCGATTACCTCTGTCAAACTCAATTGCTCTAATTCTGTTTCTTCTAAGGGAACAGCTATAATCCCTCGCTCATGGCTGGTACTGGCATTTGGAGGTGATACTGCTCCAAACAAACCCTCTCCTGTCTTGAGACTAAACAAATAGGAACGATTGCCCTTGGGCTCTCCAGCTTCGAGCAAAGTAGCAAATAATGCCAGTGCTCCGGATTTGACTACCCAAACTATTTGCGAATTATTGACAAGCAGCGGTTGATTTCCCTTGATAGAGTATTTTCCTGAAATAGAATTCAACTCGGTCATAATTCATCTGTTGTTGTGCCTAAAGAGTTATCTTAATTATTCTCTACGAATAAATTAACATTAGCTTGGAGATTGCTCAACTCATCACTTAAACCACGTAACTCATTAATTTGCTCAGAGTTATTTAAATCAGATGTGCGCAGGCGGTTTTGCAGTTGTTGTAAAATTCCTGCTGATTCTGTAATTAGAGTTACTAAAGAAAATACTTGGGCTTGACGAGCGTCTTGCCCCTGTTGCGCTAAGTTAATATTACGCTGTAAACTTGCTTCTAATTGTTGTAATTGTTGTCGGGCTAAGCCAGAGCTCTTTTGCTGTCTTTTCCTTACTCCTGCTAATTGTCGCTCCAATTCAGTGACCGATAATAAAGAATCACTCCCATGTAATCTTTCGGCTAATTGGTCAATTTTAGCCGGTAATTCTAAAGTGCGATCGCAGGCATATTGAACGGCGGTTAATAATTCTACTTGAAAAGAAGAAGTTAATAATTTTTGGGCTTCTGAACGCAAATTCTCGGACTTTTCCAGTAATAGCTCAGCTTGCTCTTTAGCTGTTTGCAATTCCCTTTCTAAAGCCGGATTTTCCAGTTGAATTTTGGTCGGCTGCTTTGCTTGCAGAAAACTTGCTCCAGCAGTGGCGATCGCTCCAGCCACAGGAATAGCAATTATACTGGGTAGTTGTATCAATCTCACCCCCACAAATAAAACTATCCCACCTGCTAAAACAGCTAGAGGATAATTAAGGGGGTTAGCAATTTTAACCATAAAAACCTCTAAAATTCCACTTGTAAATCTGCCATAACATCAGCAATGGTGGCAGGATCCCCTTTGCGGTAATATCCACCATTAAGTTGAGCAATTTTTTCTAACACCTGAGGTTTAAATTCTCCTTCCTTGCCATAACCAATCGTAAAAAAGGCGATTCTCTCATCAGAATTAAAGCCACTTTTTTGTAATTCTTGACCTAATTGATCGAGATTAATTCTCGAGCCAGAATCCTCTCCGTCAGTTAAAATCAATACTGCATTAATTGCGGTCGGTTGTAAATTTTTGCGCAGCCAGTCACGGGCATACAGAGCACTATCATATAGTCTCGTACCTCCTTTGGCTTGCAAACTACTAATAAATTGAATCCCCTTAGTTTTGCCTTCAGGTGTTCCTTTAACTATTACTGGTTCATTAATGCTGGAATTAAAACTAATTAAAGCAATTTGTTCTTTAGGACCAAGATTTTGCACATAATTAAGTAAAGTATTTTGGACTGAAGTTAATTTTTGTCCGCGCATCGAACCTGAAGTATCGATAACCACAGCCACCAAAGAGGCTTTTTTGGCAAACTGTTGCCAACTTTGAAGCATCGCTTCTACTACTTCTGGTTGAGGAGGGCGATAAGACTCATAAGTAAGTTTAGGATTGACTCCATATTGAGGGGAAAATTTATTACTCAAGGCTACACCAGGGATACTGCTGCGCAAACCTAAATTGACGGCAATGGCTTGGGTTTCAGGAGTACGCATATACTCAATAATTTTCTCGGCTGCTTCTTTTTCCTCTGTGCTCACCCAGGGAGCATTCGGTAAAATAGCTCTGATATTGGAGCTAAAAGTCGCTTGAGGATAAACAGCTTGATAGCGAGTTTGGCTGTTAGCTTTGGTGTTGGCTTCAATCACCAGAGATTCATAAACTGAACCCACAGAAGCCCAATATACACCATTTTGAACCATTGCACGAGCTAGAGAGCCAGTAGATTTACCGTAACGAGTTACTTTTGATTGAATTTCCCGAATTTGCCCTTGATATTTTTGTACATCAGCAATGGTTAAGTCTTCTGGCGGTTTTCCAGCTACAGAAGCAAATTGGGCTACCAAAGTTTGTAATCCAGAGTTAGAGCGAGTGGGTGCGGTTTGCACAAAATGAATAGGTAGGGGAGGGACATTGGAATCTAATTGTTGATAGTTGTTATATTTAGCTAGAGCAGTGTAGAGGTTGGGAACTTTCTCTAAGGCAGGAGCTAATTCTTTGGTGGTCATAAATACCATTGGACTGTAGGCAATTAGAGGCGAGTCAGTCAAGGAGGGAATATAATTTTTTCCAGGAAATATTTTGTCAACTTGATAAATTAACTGACTCTGGTAAATTTCTCCATCTACGGAAATTAAAGTGGGAAATTGCTGAGCATTAGCTTGAACAGTTCCTGCTGATAACTGTTGTGTCAAGGCAAGAACGTCATTGATGACATCACCACTTCCTTTACCTTCACAAGTTAGATAAAAAGATTGACCGTTACTTAATTTGGGCTTGGTTTGATTTAATTTCTGCGCCGTTTGCTGACAAAATTGTGCTAAGTCACTTCCTACTAGAAATTTAATCGGTATTCCTTGATTGGCATTACTGCTAGAGGTGTTGGAGTTGCTATTATTCCCTTGGCTACAACCTGTTGCTGCCAACATTAAAATTGTCATCAATACAAGGGGAGATTTATGTTTCAATCTCATTTTTTTGACTTTTGACTTTTGATTAGGTATCACTATCTCTATAAAACACTCTAACAGGTTATTAAGTGAAATACTCCCACATTATTAATACTTAAAGAAAGTAATAAGGGTGGGAGTATCTTAAACCCCTAGGCAGGTATATCAATCAAATTATGTGCCTTGGTTCTACTTTTTGACTTGATGTTTACTGGTCTATCGATCGCCTCAATTACCCAGAAACCTTTTTCACGCCAATATTGTTCTTGCAAGGCTCTTGTCAATTGTTGAGGGGAGATTAATTCTGATTCTAAGAGAATTTCTCCCAGTTTTTGTCTGGTTTGATGTTGTTTAACTAGAGCTAACTCTAGTTGTTGACTATCGAGCCAGTTTTTTCTCCTCAAAATTTCACCTAATAACATAGTTCTACCTCTGAGTTTTTTTGTTTCAGTCAATATGGTTACACTAACTATTGCGTACATGATTTTAAATATAGTTCCCCATTATCTTACCATTCTCACAATCAGAACGATTAAATTTTCTTGATTATTGCTACATCCAGCTAAAAATCTAGCATATAAGTTTTACATATGTCTCCTATTATTAATTTTTAACTAATGTTAAAAATGGCATAAAAATTATTTCAGATAATAATTTATTTATGAATTAAAGAGTTTCTACTAACAATAAATAAAAAATTCTTCTTCTGGTTGAAAATTTCTGTGAAAGGTGTATAATAGTATGCCCTAGGTAAATTTTGTACTAATTTGTACTAAAGAAATTATGGCAAAAATCCCACACCAATTAAATAAGCTAACTAAAGAAAATGTGCACCGCAAAGCGGATCCCTCTGGGATAGCAATTCTTTATACTTCAGATGATTGCAATCAGGACGAGCTTTTTTGGGAAAACGTCCAAGAACCATATCGCTCAATTTTGGAAGAATGCTATTATGTCGCAGAAGATAGTAAATTCTCTGATTTAGCTGATATTACGCATAGCATTAAACTTAATCGGCTGAGTTATATTAACTTAGGAGTTCAGTTGTACCAAGTTAAGTTTTATAAACTTTATCAAGGAGTATATAAATCTTTTAAAGATTATTGTGAGCAAGCAATTCAATACCCTATTTGGCGTGCTAATCAAATTATAGAAGTGGCGAGAGTAGCGATCGAATTAATTAGATATGGATTCAAGATAATTCCTGCTAATGAAGCTCAAGCGCGTCCTTTAATCCAACTGGACTCAGAAGAATTAGTTGACAAATGGCAACAAGTATTAGCTATTTATCCTGCCCATAAAATCACTGCGATGAGGGTATTACAAATAGTTAAAGGAGAAAAAAGTCAAATAAAAGGCACTCTTAAACTTCCTCTTAAACTATTAGAAGAAATTGAATATAAGGCACTAGAAAATGGAATTTCTCCAGTTGAATTGGTGACGAAAATGATTCATGGAGAGCTAGCTATTTCCGAAGATGGAGAAATAGAAACACAGTTAGAAAATAACCCTAATCAAGTCGAAACCCCTCCAGTAGAAGTTATACGAAGATGGGAGGAAGATTTAGATGAGCTAGTTTCTCAAGAAAGAAGTAAAATTGATGAGTTTGCCGAAGAATTAGCAGAAGAAGTAAAGCACACAGTTAGAGACCTCAAGTTAGTGATTAAAGAGTGCTTTATTAAGTCCTTTTTCTCACAATTTGTATCTTCTCGCGCGTAGATAGCAGTTTCTCAAGGTTGAGGTAGGTTATTTAAATCAACGACATAGTCACGAATGTCACTGAAATAAGCGTAAGATAAGCTTACTTCCTTTGCGTCTTTGCGTCTTTGCGCGAGACAAAGATTACTTAAGTCAGTGCCATTCGACATAGTCACTGTATAACCCTACCTCTTCCTTCTGCCTTCTGTCTTAAACGTTCTTGTTTAGGTTTTGGCGATTTAGAACAAGGTTTTGGTGCGTTGGGGAACGCACCCTACGCAATACTTTTTCCCGTTTTGGATAGGATTGACTTCAATCTATCTGTTACTGAGCTATTTAGCTGGCTGCGTCGGATAAGTTAAGAAATATTTACAATTACTCATACCACTCCTCTTCATAAGCGTATTGTTCTGGTGCTTTACCATAAGATTTTAAGACTTTTGGCCGTTTAAGTTTTTGCTCAGGAGGTTGAATTTCTTCTAAGATAAGGTCAAATTCCCAATTATCGCCAAAATCAAACAGAAAAATCATCTTTTCTCCTGGTTGTAAAGGTAATTCTCCCACCGTAAATTCATCGGTAAAAGGTTCATCTTCTAGATAAGAATGATTAATCCTCAATATTGCACCGGTGCGTTGTTTAGCAATAAACTGATAAAGATGATCTTTATCAAAATTAAAAGCATCAAGGATCACATTAGCTAAACAATCTAAATCAAGGTGAGAAGGAATGGCAATCCTTCGCCAAGATTTTCCGATTGATACTTTAAAAATGTAGACTCCTTCGGGAGGTTTTTCTTGATGAATAACAAGGTTATTTTGCCATTGGGGAAAAAAGGGTTGTAATAACTTTTGCAGTTTTCCATATTCAAGCACTTGCTCTTCATGAAGTAAACGCCACAAACCTACATTGCACAAATATTCAGATTTTACTGCCACTAAAGAACACATTAATAATGATAAGATGGTGTGTCCATAAACAGTTTTTGCAATCTCTTTTACACGCCAACCTTTGCCAGTTTCTGGCTTTCCTTGTTTTAATTTGATAAACCCAAATAAATCTAATAAGGCAAGATTATAAAATCTGGGAGTATAATTAAAACTAAAATAACCTTGATTTTTTTGGGTAACTCTTACCTTATTTTTAGTCAATCTTTGCCAAAAATCAGCACACATTAATAAATTAGCGTGAGTCCTAAACTCACCAAGAGTTTCAGCTCGTGCATGAATTAACCATGCTTCTAATAGAGTCAGATACTGTTCCGTTAAATTTAGTTGATGCCATGATTTATAAGTCATTTCATCAAGAACTAATTTTTGTTTTTTTCCTTGGTGAATAACGGAAGTTAAGCCTGTTGTTCTTAAGAGTAAATATATTCCTTGAAAATAAGGATAAGATTTTTGAACTGGTCTTTTTAAGTCAATTAGTGTAGGGTTAGTTAATTGCGAGTTAAGATCTGCTAAAACTTTGAGAGGAAATAAACTATTTTTACCACTAACTTCTATGCCCTCAGCTTTTACTAAATCAACAAAAGTATTAAAATCTTTTAAAATAGTGCTGGGATTATTTTCATCAATAGTTTGATTTTTGATAATTTGTTTTGCTTCTTCTAAGAAGGCGTTAAGATTATCTTTGATCGCTAAAAATGGTGAATTCATCTTAATTAAAGTCTTTATCTAGCTCAGGAGGCAAGATTGCGGAATACTTGGCTTCTACTTCAAGAGTGTAATCGAAGAGCCTTACCAGGATTAATCCTAAAAAGGTCTAAAAATAACTGTAAAATGAATCCCATTATCTTGCCATGTCCGTTTTTCATTGTCAACATCAGTTAAAGATATTCCCCAATCAAGCCTAGCACTTAATATATCACTGAAAGTGTACTGTAAGCCCACACCTAAAGATGCTAATGTATTAGTCTGTAAAGGAATTAAATCTTCATGATTCCAACCTACACCCAGATCAAAAAAAGGTGTAATTTGTAGTACTGATTCACCGAATTGATCTCTATATAATGGCAGACGGGCTTCAATTGAGCCAAAAAAACCATTATCGGTTAATAAGATATTTTGACGATAACCTCTCACGCTACCTAAACCACCAAGGGCAAATTGTTCTACGCTTACCAAAGGGCGATCGCTAAATTGTAAGTCACCCCGAACGATTAATAATGTATCTGGTGCAAATAAATGTACCCACTGTGCTTGTCCACGCCAATCAAAAAAATTACTATCTGGTGGTTCAGGATTAACTGTAACTTCAAAGGCTTCAATGCCCAAACTAAATTGCGATCGCGCTAAAATCACATCGGTTTCACTTCTACCTAACCACTCTTGAAAGAAACGCAAACTAGAAACCCTGGTTTTGCCATCAGCATCTGCACCCAAAGAAACAGGAAAAGGAAAGCCACGAATAAAAGTTTCATTTTCGGTTCGCTCAAAACTCAAGCCTAAGACAAATTCCTGTTCAGGAGTTTGCCAAATAGGTTGACGTAAAGTAGCGTTATAGCGACGATAATCGGAGGTAAGATCGATTCGATCTAAAGGTGATTCAATTACCCTACTATCAATCGTGCGGTAGCCTAATCTAATCGTGCCATCAAGAGGATTAAAAGGAACCGTATAGGAAAAGTCAATATCATCACTGCCATCAGTATTACGATAAGCAAAGTCGAGTTTATCACCCCATCCGGTTATATTCGCTTCTTCTAATTGAATAGAACGTCTAAAACTTCCTACCGTTGGACTGCGACCATTATCTAATATTGCTTCCGTCTTAAAAGTATCCGCCGTCACGAATTGCACTTCTAATCTACTTGTACCAGCTTCAACGCCAGCAGCTAAATTTCCGGAAATGGTTTCAATGAGGGGATTAAGTTGTAAAACCTGCAAGGCTTCTAAAATTTCATTGATATTTAATGGTGTCCCAATATTGTAAGCAAGACGTGATTTGACATAATCAGGATTAAGTCTTCCTTTGCCCTCAATAATAATATCTTCCAAAACGCCTTCAAGAATGGCAATAGTGACTACATTATCATCAATTTCTTGAGGAGGGATGTATGCACCACTGGTAATATAACCTCGATCTACATACAATTGAGTGATAGCAGATCTAGCTGCTAGCAATTCACTAAAACTTAAAGGACGATTCAGATAAGACTGAGTAACTTCTGTTAATGTTTCTTCACTAAAAACTGTGTTACCTACAAAATTAAACTGTTTGATGATGATATTTTGGGGGGCATCACCAGGAATTTCTGAAGGTTGGGATGGAGACGGTACTGGTGTGGGAATTAATTGATTAGGAGGGGGAAGTTGAGGTTTAATTTTGGGCTCGATGGGTACTGGCGTGGAGGGAAAATTAGTGGGTATCTGTGCTTGAACAACTCTAGTGGAAATACCAAAGAAGATAAAGCACTGAATTATAAACATAGGGCCATAAATAATCCTCTTTGGATTCTTTATCCATAGAAAGCCTTGCATAATAATTAAAACCTCACTATTAAATCTCAATTATAATTCATTGATTAGCTTTTGAACCAAGCTGATTAAGGCTTTAAGTTGTTGAGTGTTGATTTTTGATTAGTTGGAAAAATTTTGAATTAACTATTTAATAATACTTTACATAACATCTTTAAACAAAAAAAATTACGTATTTTCACTTAATTAAAATCTCTATTTATGATCGGCCTAATATAGTCAAAATAAAATTTTTCTGAGTAAAAATACTTAATTTATAGCAATAGATCATAAAGAGCCCCGATCGTTCTATAAAACGAAAACTTTTCCTCTGCCTATCTAGAGAGCAATTTAAAAAACTACTTTATTTTTACTTAAGTGGGTAATTACTCTCAAACCACCCAAATGTTTCAGGCTTAAACTCAGCTGAGACGATTAGATATATTTACTTAAGCAAATTAAATCTTTCACTACAACTTTAAATAAAAAATATTTTTTTGCAATATTAAATTACTGTAAAGTAGCTCATTTTTAAGCCAAATGCTATTAAAATTGTTGTATTAAGTTTTTATTGGTAAAAATAAATAATAGCTACACGAAGTAAATAATTAAGATGAAAAATATTATTCATTTGATTGAAATTATCTGCAATTGGGATAGATATAGGCATAGGTATTTCAAGATTAATTGGTCAGGACTTATCTCTGCCCTAGCCATACTTAGTAGTATTAGTCCAGCAGTAGCCGCTAATTTTAATGTCACCTATGCTCCTGGTACTACTAATGAACAAAAAGAAGGCGTCGAATTAGCTGTCCTTCTCTGGGAACAACATCTTAATGACAGTGATGTTGATGTTAACTTCTATTTTCAAATGACTAGCGGACAATTAGGAGGTTCTCTGGGTGCTTCTTTAACAGGAACACAACAAATTGATTATGATGATTTTAAGGAAGGATTAAATACTCTCGATCCTTTATCCGGAGGAGCTAATCGCATCTTTGCTGATGCTGCCGATCCCAATTACTATCGCAGATTGGTACAAGACAACAATCAAGTTGACAGCATCGATACCCAGAGCTATCAACTTTGGACTACCACAGCCAATCATAAAGCTATTGGTAATGGAGTCGGTGGTAATGCTTCTGGGTTGGATGGTTACATTGAATTAGACTCTAATTTTAACTGGGATTACAATCATGATGGCAATACTCAGGGTAGTAAATTTGATTTTGTCACCGTCATCAGCCACGAAATTGGTCATATCTTAGGTTTTACCAGTGGTTTAGATATCTACGATCAAACTGAGCATAGCAATACCAGTGAAATCCTGCCGATGGCGATGGATATGTTTAAATATTCAACTAATAGTAGTGCTCAAGGAGCAATTGATTTCGGCTTCAACGAATCCTATTTCTCCGTTGATGGAGGAATTACCCCTTTGACTACTGACTTAGATGGTAATGGTATAACAGGTGATTGGTATGAACAAGCTAGGCATGCTGAAGGAATTGATACAGCTATTGGTGGAGATGGATATCAAGCCAGTCACTGGCTTCATAGTCTTTCTACTCCAAGGGGATTGATGGATCCCAAATTGAAGAAAGGAACCGAAGAAGACATAGATATATTCGACTTAACTGTTTTGGATTATATCGGTTGGGATGTTAACTATAACCCGACTTACGATCTCAATGCTTTACAAACCCTCGCTGTAACTAATGCCGCTAATGCTCCAGTTGAAGATCTCAGTGAAGAAGTCGCTCAAATGATGGTAAACAGTGGAATTTATAACTGGGGTTGGGGCTCTGGTGGCGGTTGGGGTATGCAGGGCTATACCGATGAAGAACTGATAGCGGCTCTGGCAGCTCAAGTCTCCGAAGGTATCCTCTTCTCGACAGATCAGCCTATTGCTCACGGTTTGCAACCTCACGATCATGATCACGATCACAATCACAATCACGATCACGATCATGATCACGATCACAATCACGATCACGATCACGATCATTATGATTATCATGTTTCCACCACTTCCAGTGTCGATAGTCAAAATGCTGCTTCTGTACCTGAGCCAAGAGCGATCGCCGGTATGATTGCCACTGGAAGTCTTTTATTGACTAGACGTCTTTTATTGATTAGACGTAAGAAACAGACTAGGACAAAAAATAAACAAAAATTAATAGAGGCTAAATAAAAGCCCGATCTCAAATTCGGATAATTGCACACACTTAGGAACGAGAATTAAATAAGGTGTCAAGGTATTTTAGATTTTAGATTTTAGATTTTAGATTTACCCTTGCTTAAAAGACTTCGGCTTGTATCTATTCAATCACCAATCTCCAATCTTATGGTTAAACTTCAATCCTTGGTGGAATGGCACTGACTTAAGTAATCTTTGTCTCGCGCAAAGACGCAAAGGCGCAAAGGAAGTAAGCTTATCTTACGCTTATTTCAGTGACATTCATCCTTGGTGCGTTACGCGCTTCGCGCTAACGACACCCTACACCTTCGATAAATTATTAAATCCCTATTCCTTAATTTTTCAGATAACATTCCTCGCGAACTTTCTCACATTCTGCATTCTGCCCTACCTCACCCAAAAGTGGGTTATGCAACCGGATTTGAGTTTTTATTAATAATCAGAAGAAAAGGAAGAGCAAGAAATGATTCAAAAAGACCGTATTTTATGGGATTATCTTAATGATAAATCTAATAAGAATCTAGACAATATACTATTTTTAGAAACCAAAAACTCTTATTGCTCCTATGAACAGATTAGAAATATGGTTGTAGAATCTTTAGAAAAATTAGAGTCTTTAGAAGATAAGTTCAAAGAAAAAAAGACCAAAATTTTAAGAGAAGCCTTACTAACTGCTGATTTATACACAGCCATAGAAGATCGTACTTTAGAGGTCTATTATCAACCTCTAATTAATTTACAAACTAATGAAATTATTGGTTCTGAAGCTTTATTGAGATGGAATCATCCTCAATTAGGTTTAATTTCACCTTTAGAATTTATTCCTTTAGCAGAAGAAACAGAATTAATTTACTCTATTGGTGAATGGGTATTACGTGAAGCTTGCCTGCAAATTCAAGAATGGTCGCTGATGTGCGATCGCCCCTTGAAAATATCTGTTAATCTCTCATCGCATCAATTCAAAAAAAATAATTTACCTCTCGAAATCAAGAATATTCTCAAAGAAATAAGTTTTAATCCCGAGTTATTAAACTTAGAATTAGTAGAAAGTACATTTATCAATGATTTTAATCAAGCCCAAGAAAAACTAAGGAACCTCAAAAAACTCAAAATTTCAGTAGTATTAGATGATTTTGGTACAGGATATTCTAGTTTATCTTATTTAGATAAGCTTCCTTTAGATGGAATTAAAATCGACAAATCTTTTATGAGAGACATAGCTCATAATCATCAAAAATTAGCTATTGTTAAAGGGATAATTTCCATCTGCAAGGCTTTAAATTTAAAAGTTACCGCAGAAGGTTTAGAGACAAAAGCAGATGTAGATTGTATGAATCAGGAAAAATGTAATTGGGGTCAAGGTTACTTTTTTAGTAAACCAATACCCAGACAACAGTTTGAGAGTCTACTTTTGCAATTAACAAGACCCAGAAAGAGTATCAAGTTATAATATTTGCCAGTATAATTGTTCATGATAGTAATATGGAGGTAATTGTCCAATAGCAAAACTAGATAATTTGGAAGGAAAGATAAAGGTTTTGCCGTTGGCTAATAAGAATTAATATTCTAGTTTTAATGATTTTATCAAAACAATTATTGAGAGAGAAATTAAGTCGATGTCAATACAACAATTTGTCTCAAAAGTAAACCAATTACTGCCTTTGGCAATGGGAATGCTCTGTTTACCTCTGTCTTCAGCGGTTAAGGCTCAAATTGTGCCCGATACCACTTTACCCAACAACTCAGTTGTCAATACTCAGAATCAAATTAGTGAGATCACCGGAGGTACCCAAGCAGGAGGAAACTTATTTCATAGTTTTGCTGAATTTTCCGTCAACACAGGACAAACGGCTTTTTTTAATCAACTCTCCAATATTCAAAATATCTTTACTCGTGTCACTGGTAATCAACTATCGAACATAGATGGGTTAATTCGTGCTAATGGTGCATCTAACTTATTCTTTCTCAATCCCAATGGCATCATTTTTGGACCTAACGCAGCAGTAAATATTGGAGGTTCATTTTTTGCCAGTACTGCTGATAGTGTAGTTTTTAGTGATGGTACAGTTTTTAGCGCTACCAACCCTAATGCTAACCCCATCCTAACAGTTGAGGTTCCCCTTGGCTTACAGTATGGTTCAAACCCTGGTAATATCACTGTTCAAGGCAACGGTAATTTTCTTTTTCTCAACTCACCTTCCGATCCATCCGTCAATCGTTCTATGCGTCCACCTGGATTACAAGTTAATAGTGGTAAAACTCTAGCCCTAGTAGGTGGAGAAGTTTCTTTAGATGGTGGGAATGTCACTGCTAATGATGGCAGAGTAGAAATAGGTAGCGTTAGTAATGGTACAGTGCAACTTATGGCTACTAGTACAGGATGGGAACTAAATTATGACCAAGTCTCAACATTTCAAGCTATTAATTTAATTAATTCCGCATCCATTGAAGTAAGTGGGAATAGTGGCGGTGAGGTTCAAGTGAGAGGAGATAATATTTTTATTAGTGACGGTTCAGCAATTTTAGCTGATACATTAGGTAGCGGTACGGGCGGAAAATTAGATTTAGTGGCTGATGGGCAAATTGTTATCGCTGGCATAGCGCCTCAATCACCCATCCAAATACCTTTTACCAGTCGTGTTTCTACTGATGTGGGTAAAACTGCTATTGGTCAAGGTGGACAGATCGATATTTCTACTCCTAGTTTAGCCGTAGTTGGTGGTGCGCAGGTATCTAGTGGAACTTTTGGTAGTGGCAATTCTGGGATAATCAAGGTTCAAGCAGAGTCAATAGAATTAGCCAGCGGTTCCAGATATGGACCTAGTGGCTTATTCGCACCTGTAGCCTCTGGTGCAAGCGGTAAAGGAGGTTTAATTGAGCTAGAAACGAATAAACTGTCCATCTCAGGAGGTGCCCAAATTTTAGCTGGTACTTTTGGCTCGGGAGATGGTGGTGATTTATTAGTTTTAGCAGAAGAAATTGAGTTGATAGGTACTTCTCCGGGAGGTTTTCCCAGTGGTTTAGTTCTCTCGGTAGAAAGAGGTGCTAGTGGCAATGCGGGTACTGTAAATGTAGTTACTAATATTTTGAATATTATTGATGGAGCACAAATTGCTTCGGTAACTTTAGGTACGGGTAACGCCGGTAATGTTAACCTTGAAGCCCAAGAGATTAATATTTCCGGTGGCGTAGAAACAGGACCTAGTGCTATTCTGAGTACAGTAACACCAGGAGCGATGGGTAATGGTGGTAACTTAAATATACAAACAACAAATTTAACTCTTACCGATGGTGGTCAAATAGGCGTACAAACTACAGGTTTTGGCAATGCTGGTAGTTTAAATTTAAGCGCTAATCAGATTCAACTATCAGGCATAGGCGTAGGTGGGCGCAGTGGACTTTTTGCTAATGCCTTTTTTGGCACTGGTAATGGTGGCAGCTTAAATATTACCAGCGAGCAATTAGAGATTAACAATGGTGCTACTATTAGTGTTAGTAATTTTGCTAGTTTTGATTCCACTATTCCTCCCGGTGAAGGTAGTGCTGGAAATATTAATTTACAGGTAAATTCTCTCCAACTTGATAATGGCAGTTTGATTAGTGCTGACAATGTCAGTGCTGGAGAAAGCAATATTAATATAAATGCCTCTAGCATTCAATTACTTAATAATAGTTTGATTACCAGCAGTGCTCGTGGTACAACTACTGGAGGAAATATTATCATTGATACCAATGAGCTAAACATTAACAGTAGTGCAGGAATTTCCGCTAGTACTTTGAGTAGCGGTAATGGGGGCAAAATCAATATCAATGCTCTTGAAGTCAACATCAATGGTAATCAAAATCAGCAACCAAGCGGTGTATTTGCCCAAGTAGAAGCAGAAGCTACTGGTAATGGCGGTAATATTGAACTAAATGGTCAAAATATCCAAATTAATCAAGGGGGGGAAATTTCAGCTAGCACTTCTGGTGTGGGCAACGGCGGAGCAGTAATGGTGAGTGGCGATCGCCTTTTCCTCAATGATGGTGGAGAAATTTCAGCTAGCACTTCTGGCATGGGCAATGGCGGAGCAGTAATGGTAAGTAGCGATCGCCTTTTTCTTACTGATGGTGGTCAAATCAGTGCTAGTACTTTAAGCTCAGGTAATGCTGGTCAACTATTGGTACAAGCCCAAGAATTAATCAGCATTTCCGGCTCAGAAAGTGGTTTATTTGCCACTACCTTTGTTGGTGGCGGCAATGGGGGAAACATACAAGTAAGTACTCCGAATCTAAATATTACAGATCGAGGAACCATTACGGTTAGCAATCTTGATTTACCAGATACGAATTCAAGTAATGCTAATAATGCAGCCGGAAATATTTTTATGGAGGTCCCTAATTTAGACATTACCAATGGTGGAAGTATTACCGCAGAGACAGCCTCTGGAGACGAAGGCAACATTAACCTCAAAACCGAAGATTTATTGCTCAATAATCAAGCTGTTATTAGTACCAATGCTCAAGGTAGTTCCACAGGAGGTAACATTAATATCGATAGTAAATTTATAATTCTCAATCAACAAAGTGGTATTACTGCCAATGCCCAACAAGGTTCTGGAGGTAGAGTAATTATCAATACCGAAGGTTTATTTGTCTCTCTTGATAGCGGCATCACTGCTACATCAGAATTAGGTTCAGAATTTAATGGTGTGGTGGAAATTAATAACCCCAATGTCGATCCTCAATCCGGTTTAGTGGATGTGTCTGGTGAAAGAGTAGATGCCAGTAATCAAGTGGTAGCTGGTTGTACCTCTGATTTAGGCAATGTTTTTGCTGTCACTGGCAAAGGTGGTTTACCGGAATCTCCCGGTCAAGCTTTAAATGCCAATCAAGTTTGGCAAGATGTTCGGCCACTAAAAGAGGAGAATTTAGCTGCAAATACTCCCTCTAATCACAACAGTCTTACTTCTCAACCAAGTAGGAAAACTATTATTGAAGCGCAAGGTTGGGTAATGGGTGCTAATGGGAAGATTATCTTAACAGCTAATGCACCAGAAACTACACCCTCTCATAGAGCCAACGCCCGCGATCGCTGTAATCCAAATTCTCGGTAATAACTTGTAAATACTTAATTTAGCGATGAAAAATCAACTGCTCGTAGGTGCTGTGTTAACCTTAATCTCCGCTAATTTGGTGGAAGGCAATTTTTGGGCTCAGAAAGCGATCGCTTATGGGTTTAATCAACATCAAACTCTCCAGCTCTCTCAAACAGATAATTTAGTCGCTCGGGGCAGAAAACTTTATCAAAACTCTCAATATCAAGAGGCGATCGCCGTTTGGCAACAAGCAGTAACCGAAGCTAAGAGTAAAGGTGATGCTCTTCAACTGGCACTGTCTTGGTCTTATATTAGTCTAGCCTCTCAACAATTAGGCCAATGGCAAAATGCCACCATCAGTTTGCAGGAAGCTCAAGCAATTTTAGAGACCAAATCTGAGGTTCCACCTGCTCTACAAGCACAGATTCTTAATACTCAAGGTAGCTTAGAATTAGCCCTCGGTAAACCAGAAGCAGCCTTTAAAAGTTGGCAACAAGCCGGTGAAGCCTATCTACAAGCAGAGGATGAGACTGGTTGGTTAGGCAGTCAAGTTAACCAAGCCCAAGCATTACAAAAATTGGGTTTCTATCGACGCGCTCAATTATTATTACAAAATATTCAGCAAAAAATTGCCCAACACCAAGATAGTCAATTAAAGGCGATCGCCTGGCAAAACCTAGGTGTGGCTTTGTATACCAATGGTAATTTTCAACCTGCCTTAGAAATTTTAAGCAAAAGTCTAGATTTATCTCGACAGTTATCTCTCAATACTCAAGCTAATATTCTGATCGGTATTGGCAATACTCAACAAGCATTACAAAATCCCAATCAAGCACTGTTATCTTACCAAGAAGCTGTTGCAGCATCCTCTAACACCCAAGTTAAACTAGAAGCTTTACTGAACCAATTTAGTTTATTAATTAAATTAGAACGATATGCTCAAGCAGAAAAAATATTCTCACCGATTCAAACTCTCCTAACCCAGTTATCCCCTAGTCGTCAACAAATTTATGCTCAAGTTAACTTTGCTAAAAATTTAATTAAATATCAAGAGCAAAATCCTCAAGATAATGACTTTAACCTCAAAATAGGTCAATTATTAGCTCAAGCCAGCAAAAATGCCCAACTAATTGCGGATAAACGCGCCCAATCCTCTAGTTTAGGCACTTTAGGTCATCTTTACTTAAACAATCAACAATGGCAAGAGGCTCAATCTCTCACTGAAAAAGCTTTACAATTAGCACAGGCTATTAATGCTGAAGATATTGCTTATCAATGGCAATGGCAACTAGGTAAAATTGAACAAGCTTTAGGAAATAGAGAAAAAGCGATTATTGCTTATCAGCAAGCAGTTAATACTCTTAATAGTTTACGGGCAGATTTAGTTGCTATTAGTAATGAAGTGCAATTTTCATTTCGAGAAAAAGTTGCTCCTGTATATCGAGAATTAGTAGCTTTATTATTAACAACCGATCGAAAGGGAAATATACCGCAGGAAAACTTAGAAAATGCCCGTCAAACCATTGAGTATCTCCAATTAGCTGAATTAGAAAACTTTTTTCGTGAAAACTGCCTCGATCCACAACCAAAACCCATCGATCAAATTGATCCTCATGCAGCAGTAATCTATACAATTATTTTAGAAGATCGACTAGCAGTCATTCTCTCACAACCAGAGCAACCTCTTACTTATTACGCCACTTATTTACCCCAATCAGAAATAAATAATCAGGTTGAAGAGTTTTTACAATCCCTCAATCCTGCCTATTCTAATCAATTAAGACAACAGAGTGCTCAAACAATTTATAATTGGTTAATTAGCCCCGCAGAAAAATTAATTAATCTCAATCAAATAGACACTCTGGTTTTTGTCTTAGATGGTTTCTTACAAAGTATTCCTATGGCTGCCCTTTATGATGGGGAACAATACTTAATTGAAAAATACCGTATTGCTCTAACTCCAGGCTTACAATTATTGGCTTCACAATCTCTAGCCAATCAAGAAGTAGCTACTTTTATGGCAGGAGTTAGTGAAGCTAATTTAGGTTTTTCTGCCTTACCTGGTGTGGAAGTAGAATTTCAAGAGATCGCCTCAGAAATTATTTCCCAACAACTACTAAATCAACAATTTACCCGACAACAATTAGAAACTAGTCTTAATGATAACAATTATCCCATTCTTCATTTTGCTACTCATGGACAATTTAGCTCCACTCCAGATAATACTTTTATTTTAGCTTGGCAAGATAGTATTAATATACAAGACTTTCAGACTATTTTGCGTACTCGAGAAAGGAGAAACAGAAGTCCCATCGAATTACTAATTTTAAGTGCTTGTCAAACCGCAACTGGAGATAGGAGGGCAACATTAGGATTGGCAGGAATGGCAGTGCGATCGGGAGCAAGAAGTACCATTGCAACTTTATGGTCAGTAAAAGATAATTCTACAGCTAGGTTAATGGCTGAATTATATGCTGTTTTGACTCAACCAGAAGTTAAATTCCATAAAGCAGAAGCATTACGTCAGGCACAACTAAAATTATTACAATCAGAAGACTTTAATCATCCTTTCTATTGGGCACCTTTTGTTCTTATCGGTAATTGGCTTTAATATCAGTTTTCTTCAGCAAGCTCTAAATGATAATTGATACAAGCATAAAAATAGATATTGTTTGAGTAAATTAATTTAAGATTAAGTTTAAGTAATGTTACCTAATTAAATTTGCTTATCATCAATTTTGATTGGATAAAAACTCAACATTTCTTTAATAAATATTCATGAAAACTTTATTAAATAATTTATTTTTTACTGGGTTTATCAGCTTTTTCAAGCTAAAATTATAGGTATAGCATCAATTAAAGGATTTATATTATAGATAATAATTAGTATTTATAGTTATTCTTTTAAAGAAATTGTCATGTTACTATTTAATAAAAAAAATATCCTCATTTTAACGACCTCTTTAATCTTAGGGTTAAACATTAATACATTTAGTCTTGCTGAGCAACAGCCACGAGAGAATAGTTCTAGATTTAGAGTTGTTTTTATCCCTCCCAAAGAAGCAAAACCTCATACAACTGCTGGAGGTTCATCTCGTGGTTTGGAGAGATGCCCTCAAGATCAAAACTTATCTCAACCTTACTTAACTGCACTACTACCATCAAGTAAAGTTGGTTTCACCAAAGAGTCTTATCTTACTATTTTTATTTATATTCCTGAAACTATTGCGGATCAAGCATTTTTTAGTATCAAAGATAAGCAGAATAATGATATTTATCAGACCGTTTTACCTTTAGATCGCAAAGGAGGAATAGTCGGGATAAAATTGAAAAAAGACATAGCAGCATTAGAAATTGGCAAACAATATCTATGGTCTTTTGTGCTCATGTGTAATAATCAATTACGTCCAGATAGTCCCATGGTACAAGGAGAAATTATACGGCTTAAATCAAATGAGCAGGATAATTTTTCAACCGATTATCATCAACTTCTACAACGATTTATAGATAATGCTCAAGCAGGAATTTGGTATGATACGCTGAGTGGTCTTGTTCAAGTTCATACATCTAATCCAAATGATGAAAACGTAGCACAGATTTGGTCAGATTTTCTTAATTCAGTTGGTTTAAATTTTGTTGCAGATCAACCTGTATTAGAAGTAAAAGAAGTATATTAAAATTTTTTCTCTTCTAAACCTTCTTGCCAATACGAACATGATTAGTATTAGTCATTTAAAAGTAGTTTCTTCCTGCTCACGATTTATTCGTAAGCAATTAAATAAACATAAGGCAACTTTATTGACTGTGCCTAGTATAACTGCTGTTATTATTGGACTAAATTATACAGGAATATTTCAATCTTTGGAGTTAGGTGTTTTAGATCAATTCTTTCGTTTACGTCCTCCAGAATCTAAAGAAGAAAGAATTGTAATAGTAACTGTTGATGACATAGATATTGAGAAAATTAAACAGTGGCCTATTTCCGATCAAATAATGGCGAAAGTTTTAAAGAGAATTGTTGCACAAAAACCAATTGCGATCGGGCTAGATATTTATAGAGATATACCCGTACCGCCTGGACATGAAGAACTAATCGAACTTTTTAATTCTTCTGCTAATATCATCGGGGTTGAAAAAGTAGTTGAGAAAGTAGTAAATCCATCCCCTACCTTAAAACAATTAGATCAGGTAGGTTTTGCCGATCTTGTTTTAGATCAAGATGGAAAAATTCGCCGTGCATTATTATCTATTAAAAGAGATAATGGAGACATTCAATTAAGTTTAGCTACTTATTTGGCCTTAATTTATTTAAGTGAAAAAGGAATTCATTTAACACCTGTAAATTCCGATGATTCAAAAAATACAATTTCCTCTCAATTGCAAGCTGGATATGCTACTTTTTCTCCCCTAAAAGATGATGATGGGGGTTATGTTGATGCTGATTTTGGTGGTTATCAAATTTTACTTAATTACCGAGGGACAGAATCTAGTTTTATTACTGTCCCTTTACGGGATGTTTTAGATAACAAAATTTCTCCTGATTTGATGAGTGATAAATTAGTCTTTATAGGTATTACTGCTGCTAGTATTAATGATAACTTTTTTCCTCCCTACAGTAACAATTTAGGTAATTCACCACGACAAACTCCTGGTGTCATTATTCATGCCAATATTGCTAGCCAAATTATTAGTGCTGCCCTTGATGGCAGAAATTTAATCAAAATTGTCCCTGAATCTTTAGAATATTTTTGGATCTTAATTTGTTGTTTTGTGGCTTTCAAAGCAATTTTTTCTCTTTTAAATCAAAAAATTTTAAACAACCAGTTTTCTTTTTCAACCCAAATAAATTTTGTAGTTTTCTTCAGCTTGCAAATTATCATCTTTTTATCTAGTTATATTCTCTTTTTATTGGGTTGGTGGCTTCCGATTATTCCTGCTACTATTTCTGTAGGAGTTAACTTTTTAGTTTGGCCGGCTTATAAAAGTTATGAATGGCAACATTTAGCTCATGTTGATAAATTAACAAAAGTAGCCAACAGAGGCTATTTTGATAAATATTTGGGAGACATTTGGCAACAAGGAAACACTAATCGTCAATATGTATCTTTAATTTTATGCGATATAGATTATTTTAAATATTACAATGATACTTATGGACATCCCAAAGGAGATGTTTGTTTGGAAAAAGTAGCCAATTCGATTAAAATAACCCTGAGAACAACTGATTTAGTTGCTCGTTATGGTGGAGAAGAGTTTGTAATTGTTTTGCCTAATACTAATACTGAAACTGCGATTAAGATAGCAGAAAGAATTAGAAAAAATGTACAAAGTCTCCAAATTAGTCATGAATCATCTCAAGCAAATATGTATGTAACTTTAAGCTGTGGAGTTGCAACTACAAATCCTAAGCAGGATGGTTTATCACCAGAAGATTTAATTAAGAAAGCAGATGTCGCTCTTTATCAAGCTAAAAAGGATGGACGTAATCGTGTTGTGGTGAGTTGAAGCAATTTATCTGGATCCTTGCTAACTTAAAGAAGCTTGATTAGAGAAGCTGTTTGAAGAGTAACTGCAAAGCTTGACCAATTTGCGATGGCTCAGCCGAGTGCCAGCTACCATCAAAGAAGCACAACAGTTGATGGAACAGTTGCCCGAGGAAGCCTTTCACCCGTCTCAATTGAAAGGATACCGATGGAATGAGTGTCTGTAGTACCTATGGTGGCATCCAACAGCGATGGCTGGTGGTGGAGAGCGAAGCTAGAAAAGAAGCTGATCTCAAGCACCTAGAAACCAAAATCCAACAGCATCTAGAGTCGGCGCAAAAGCAACTCAAGCACTCGCTCAAACAAGCTTATCCTAGAGGAGAGCGATCGCAAGGCGTAATAGACAGTTGTATAAGCTTTACTGTACAGGTGTATAAGTGACAATCAAGTGGAATCAGAATCCATCAATTTTGGCTCTGGCATCGGCATGTAATAAAGAAGTAGCATGAGATAAAAAAGTAGGTTGGGTGGAGCGAGCAAGATTTTTGAAACGCAATCCCTTGGTTTTTAGACGAGCGGAACCCAACAGCAAAGGTGTATGCGTTGGGTTCCACTTTTGGCTTTAGTAGGGTTTAAAGGTGCAGGCGAGGTGTTAGAGTTTTTAGCTTCTTTACCTTCTCCTGAAGAGATTATCGCTCTACGTCCAAATCGGACAACCAAAAGCAAGGGCTAATGCAACAATTGACCAATCTTTTTCATCTCGCTCACGGATACGATCTAAAGCTTCTTGCTTAAAACCTCCGTAAATATCCTCCCCTATTTCAGTGACAAGTTTTTTAAGATCACTCAGAGTATCCAAAGCCTCTTGCTCTTCAGCAGGACTTATATGGCGTTTTCGAGCGATATTGGGTATATGGAAAGCGACTTCACGATAACGAGTTTGTGGGGTACAAAAAAGTACCTTATCTCTATGTTCAGCAATCAGGGAAAATGTCCGTATTCCTGGAACTGCACGAATAAGAATATTAGCATCAAGCACAATGATTTTCGCTTTTTTGGTCACTAATTGCTCTGTTTTCTCAACTCCTGAAAATCAGCTACAATATCATCTTCACTGAGTCCTTTTTCAGCCAGCATATTACTGAGTTTGGTGATAGCTTGCCGTAAAGACTCTATATCTTTTTTCTGAGGTTGAGGTTGAGCAGGAATATAATAACCAATCGTTTCCCCATGAGAAGTCAAAGCAATGGGTTCTTGATTTTCCCTTGTGTACTTATACAGATGAGCTCTAAACTCTCGGATTCCAACCGATTCAATTGCTGACATAAATTTTACCTTTTTATGTACACATAGGTACATAATAGCAAAAAATCCCGTAATATCTAAAGTGCGATCGCTGATGGCCTTAAGCGATATTTCTCAAAAACACTCATTAAGATCTTCAAAGGTATTGGCGATCGCCAATTTACAGATTATGCTCACTCAATTTGATGAAAACTTTACAGAGAAACAATTTTAGGCTATTAATTGAGAATACAATCTTCCAAATGAGCGAACAGTGAGATATTAGGGCTTCAGCCTTCTTGTTTAAGACAATATCAGGATTAGGAGTTTAACAAAACAGTTTATAGGTGATTGTAGAAAACAATGATATTTTCGTTAATACTGAGCAGTACGGCTGCTATTCTAATCTATACAGGCTTATTATTTCTAGTTATCTCAATTCGCAAGGGCGATCGCTCTACTTATCTCATGTTTGCCCTGTGCAGCCTTTTCTTTGGCCTACACTTAATATTTAAGGTAATTGTCATTCAACAAGAAACTATC
>JAAUYA010123587.1_pt1 | contig 26530 bp, 20 predicted proteins | sample 7278161 | NCBI WGS metagenome assembly JAAUYA01 (sample SAMN14350120, study PRJNA611818) | marine sediment metagenome | isolation source: surface marine sediment (3m) | place: French Polynesia: Moorea | collected 2018-08
AAAAATACTCCAGTCAACTCAATCGAGAGGTCAAGATAACTATATTCAACTGAAATCTTTTACGGGTAAACTAGGAACCTGCTTTAGTTTGGAAGTGAGTATGGGGAAAGATAGCGTCAGAGAAGATTTTGAACTGTGAGAATTGGACTATTGCTGTCGTAGTTGCCGATGAATTATCCTGGCTCTATTGACTTTAGTTAAAGCTTTAGCATGACCAGATAAGCTCAATACTACTTTAGTTTGATATGATTCCCCATATCTTCCATCAATGTTTTCATATCAGTCCGGTACTTGAGGCCGTATGATAAAATCCCTTAATTATCGACAGCTGGGCACGAATGGTAGAAACCTTCTTGTTTTCTTGATCAGACCAGTGGCGGTACTTCTTGATGGCGGCTGATTAAGCCGCAGCCCGATTGATTTGAGATGCTTGGCAGCAACGTCGATAAGACCTTAACTGGGAATGATAGGTTTTCAGCAGCAGTGAAGTCTTGCCCATTTTTCTGGCTGCTTTAATTCGTGGTGAGGTTTCTGTTGTGCTGATTTGTCGAGCGACCGGTTTGTGAAAAGAAATAAGTTCAAAATCACAAGAGTACTCTAGCGAAACTGAGCTACTGGTGTAGGAAGATGTTGGAGCTGGGGTTACTGGAGATGAGAAGTGTTCTGGATGCTGCTTCCTTTCCCTGAAGCCTACTAAATCGCTCCAAGTGATTACGTCTACTGCCGGATTTTGACAAATGACTGGCAACCAAGAGGCTCCGGGAAAATCATCTTCTAAAGCTTGTAACTTGCTTCGAGCCTGGCGCACTGATATGTACAAAGACTTTTTCTCTATGGCAAAAGCCTCCAGAAAATACTTTAAAAAAGCTTCTGCGACTCGATTTGGTATGGGTTCGCGCATGACAATTACCTGGGGAATATTTAATTTTCCCAGACTAGTAGCTAATCCGAGTCCATCACAGGAGTTGAAAATGGCTAGCTTTAACCCTTTCTCAATAGCTACCTTGAGAGCTTCTGCTAACTGCTCAATGGTCAAACTGTTGTGAGCTTGATTCTCATTGAGATAAATTCTCCCGCTGGCTCCTTCTGAGCGACTGTGACCGGCAAAAAAGAGTATATCCCAGCCAGATGGATGTCGAAGCTCGGCATCGAGTTGGGCACGAGAGGGACTGACCAAAAATTGGGTCTCAGCTTCCGGTAAGTTTTGCAGAAACTTTCTCTCTTGCTCGAGATTAATATCCCGACTATTTCCTAGAATCGCCAAGATTCTCACTTGCTTCCCGGAGACTTTTGGGGATGAGGGGGAATGGCATTCATACTCTAGCCTACTGAAAGCCATTTCCGATAACGGATAATCCCCCAAGAAATGCCACTGCTGCCAAGGTAAACGCTGGAGCTTTTGATCGTCAGTTTCAATAATGAGGCGAATTTCCTCTTCTGGGTTGAGGCGCAATCGTAGTTTGAGCTCAATCTCGATAAACTCTGTTGATTTGAGCCATTGATTAAGATTTGTTTGTAACTGTTGAGATAACTCAGTAAAACTAACTTCAGAGATTTGGGTTATACCTCCCTCAGCGATTTCTAGCTCATCATCGTTCTCTTCAAGAGGAGAACGGAGCTGAAGACGGTTACACAGCCCTCGATAAATTAACTGCCATTGTCTACAGATGTCATCTAAATAGGGAGCTGGAGGTAGACTACCGCTAAATTTCTCCGGCCAAGAATAACTATCACTCCAAAGTTGAGCGGTGACGTATGGAAATCCATCCTTGAGATTACCAGACCCGAGATTGAGCACGACTAACTGTCCCGATGTTAAAGTTTTGCCAGTAGATGTTGAGTTTTCCATAGCTCTCATCATAAATTGGGGTTCTAAATTGATTTTAATGGGGAATTATTCAAGCAAAAAACTAATATTTAATTCAGACAATAGCTCACATAAAAACTTACTAAATATCAATTACTCTTAACAAGATATTTTTATTATCACTCAGTAAGCTGGCGAAATTATTGGTAGTATTAGCCATGTTTACTGACATAAAATAACCAAAATGATTGCACTTTTCTGAAATATGGCAATCCCAAGGGTGTGTTAAGCCAAGCCACTAATACCGTTCAAGAAAAATGGTATAAGCTTTGGTTGTTGCCCTTTGTCTTCGTTCTGTTTAATATTCAGCCACTACTGGACAAGCTCCCTGTGCTTGGGCGAATTCATGGGAAAAACATGGCTACTTAATGGCGAAGGTATTGAATAATCAAGGAGTTAGTTTAGATTGTGCCGCATTTTCCAACTTTTGTAGGGCTTGCTCTAACTGATAGTTTTTCTTTTTTAACTCTTTTAACTCTCGTTGCAGACGTCTAACTTTTAATTGGTTTTCTACTCTAGCTAAGACTTCAACCACCTTAAAGGGCTTAGTAATGTAATCACTGCCTCCCACAGAAAATGCTTTGACTTTATCCCAGGCTTCATCCAGAGCACTAACAAAAATTACAGGAATATCTTGGGTTTGGGGATTGGCTTTGAGTCTTTGACAGACAGTATAACCGTCTAACTCTGGCATATGAATATCTAATAAGATTAAATCAGGAATAGATAAAGCGATCGCACTTAGAGCGACTACACCATTAATAGCCTGTTGCACTTCATATCCTTGTTCTTCGAGCAAATCAGATAACAATTTGAGATTTTGTGGCTGATCGTCCACTAAGAGGATATTACCCTTCTCAGCAGTGGAGACAGGTGCAGATGAGGTAACTGTGAAAGAAGGCTCAACCAAAGATTCTTGATGACGCATCTGACTATCCAGTATGGCTTTCACATTAGATTTAGTCACTTTTTGGTCTAGAGCCTGAGAGAGAAGTTGCCAGAGTTTAGGGGCAACGTCTTGCTTAACATATTTCGCCGAGTAGCCACATTCTTCGGCAATTTCATCATAAGTTTTTCTACTCTCCTGTAGAGTGGTGAGTAAGATGGTACGTTGCAAATCACTCAAATAATTATCTATTTTGCCATGTATCAATTCTTCAGCAAATGTTAATAGATCTTCCCAGTGTTTCATATTATATCAAGTTTGGATAATTATTTATGAGGCTAACTCTGGCTTCTAACTCTTTTCTTTTGTTTATTTCTTCGTTTAAGCATCTATTTTGCGCTTCTAATTCCTTTTTTTGCCTTTCCAACTGTTGGAATTGTTGAGCGATAGTTATTTGATGTTTAACTCGCACAACCACCTCCAATTCATGAAAAGGTTTAACAATATAGTCAACCCCTCCTAGATCGAAAGCTAAACCTTTATCCAAAACATTGCTTTTAGCACTAATGAAAATAATCGGGATTTGGTTTGTTTCTGGGGAGTCCTTCAAAATACGGCATAATTCATAACCATTGATATCTGGCATCTGAATATCTAATAAGATTAAATCCGGTTTCGCAGTTGCGATCGCCTTTAATGCCATCTCAGCATTAAGTGCTTTTCTCACTTCGTAATTTTCTACCTTTAAGAATGAAGATAATAACCTTAAATTATCTGGTTCATCATCAACAATCAAGATATCTGATTTTGGTTCGCAATCGGGTTTTAAGGCTAATTTTTCTAAATTCATGTAACTTTTACCTGTAAATGGAATTTTGGGGAAAATAGGTTTATTTTTTTGAATGAGAAATTAAACGAACTATTTCGTCAAAACGAAATTCTTTGGTTAAATGAGTAAATACTTGGGTCAAAGTAACTAAATTTAACGGAATTTCTGCTATTAATTCTAACAGTTCTCGATCGCTTCCTTTATTTGCTGATTCAGTGACACGATTAAGCCAATCCAAAGGCATTTGCTGTAAATCATCTCCAATACCTTGTTCTTTTTGACCGAGTAATTTCACAATTTCATCAAATCGATAATTTTCTGCTAATGTTTGCAGTTTACCAGCGAATGCCGCTTTTTCGGGTGGAATATCTTTAATTAGTTGCATTACTTTTTTGCCTTTGAGTTGACTAGAGGCTTGGTACAACTGGGTTAACCACTGATGAGGCATATCCTTCAAGTTTAAGGATAAATCTGCTAAGGGCACTTGCTCTGGAGAAATAGTGTTTGGCAATCTTTTAAGCTCGACATCCTCCAATTGTTGATAAATAAACTCTATTGCCAGATATTGGCTCATCTTCTCCCAAATAACTTCTTCCTGAAAGGGTTTGAGTACATAGTCATCGAAACCCGATGCTAGAGTTAAATCTTGGTTTTCTTTCAGGGCATTAGCACTGATAGCTATAATTTTGGTAGGGAACTCCTGTGTCTCTAAATCTGATTCCCACTGTCTAATCTTTTTGGTTGCTTCATATCCATTCAGCCCGGGCATCTGCAAATCCATCCAAATCAGATGGGGGTGCCATGTTTGCCAAATATCTGTAGCTTCTCGTCCATTGCTGGCTTGCTGCACTGAAAACCCCACTGAATTAAGTAAATCTAATAATAATAGACGGTTGTTAGGCTGATCGTCCACGACTAAAATACGATAGTTGGGTTGTTCAGGTGCTAAACCAATCACTTTACCCCTAGCTTGTTTCACAGGAAAAGGTTCACTTTCTGTCATTAATTTAGCCCTAATATTAAAGCTAAAAATAGTACCTTGATTTACTTTCGATTCAACCCGAATATCACCACCGAGCAACTGAACAAATTTATGGCTAATTGCTAAACCTAAACCCGTACCTTCATGGGCATTTTTACCAGCTTCAGTTTGTTCAAAAGGTTGAAATAGTTTAGATAACTCTTCTTTTTTTATTCCTTTTCCTGTATCTTTGACGAGAAAAAATATTGACCGAAAATTAGATATATCAGACTCTAAAATATTTGCTTCTTGTTGAAGATATACATTTAATTCAACACTTCCCCTATCCGTAAACTTAATGGCATTGCTCAATAAGTTGAGCACAATTTGTCTCAATTTTTTCTGATCGGTTACTATATATCGAGGAACATTCTGATCTATATTAAAGAGAAAACACAAATTTTTAGCTTGGGCTTTAATCGTAAGCATCTCCTTAACAGTTTGTAACATTTGAAATAAATCAAACTCTTCCTCATTGAAAGTAATTTTGTTAGCTTCTATTTTCGATAAATCTAAAATATCATTAATCAAAGATAATAAATGTTCTCCACTGCGATTAATAATCTCAACAAATTCCTTTTGATTAACATTCAAATCTTTGTCTCTATTCATTAACTGACTAAAACCAATAATGGCATTAAGAGGTGTACGCAATTCATGGCTCATATTAGCAAGAAACCGACTTTTAGCTTCATTGGCACTATCAGCCATTTTCCTCGCTTCAATCAGCTTAATATTTTGTGATTCTAATTGTAAATTTTTCTGCTTTAATTCTATTTGTTTAGCCAGTAAATCTTTGGTTTTCTCTTGGACTTTATCTTCTAAAGAAGAAGCATATTGTTCTAATTTTTGATAGGAAATATTGAGGTTTTCCCATAAGTTATAAACCAGAGAAGTGGTAGCGGCAATAATCATGGCCATTAAGGGAGTCACCAAAGGAATCCACCAATTCATTAAGAATAAAATATAGGAAACCAAAACAAGGAGAAGATTAAGTATAAAGAGATAAAAAGCATTATTATTAATCTGTATAGATTTAGCAGTAATCACAGCCCCCATACTGGACCAACCTAAAATCCATAACCATTCCATAAATTCTGGTACAGTTTTCATTAAATGATTTCCTTCCAGAGCAGCATTGATGATTAAACTGCTAAGATGAGCATGAATTTCTACTCCAGTAATAGTGGTATTATCACTATAGCTATAAGGATTATAAAAAAAATCACTGATACTTCTTGCTGTAACTCCAATTAAGACAATTTTATCTTTCATTAAATCCGGCTCTATTTTGCCTTGTAAAACGTCTGTCATGGAAACAGTTTTAAAAATACAAGCTTGGGTATAATTACAGGGTTTCCCAAGATAATTGAGGATAATTTGATAGCCACCTACATTGGTATTAATATAAGCACCATCATTTTTTCTTAAAGGAAAGAAAACTGCCTTTCCCAATTGATATTTGTTCTTAGTGGGGTTTAAGAGTTGAAGCGTAATGTTTTCTTCTGCTAAGTAAACAACGGCTAGTGCCGCTCCTAAACTTAATTTTGTTTCGCTATTTTCTGGCTTAATTGATAATAACGCACGTCTGATTTTTCCATCTCCATCGGAGATCAAGTCAGCGGCTGCCACTTGATTTAATTTTGCTAAAGTAGGTGGCGGTGGTATAGTATCTCCGGAAAATTTTTCAACTCCAATCAAATAGGGAGTTGATTCCATCAATTCTACAAATTGTTCATGTCCAGGCGTAACTGGTAAATCACGAAATATATCTAAGCCAATTACCCTCGGCTCTTGTGCTTTAATATTATTTAATAATCTGGTTAAGATCTCGTCTGATATGGGCCAATGTCCTACTCTAGTTATATCTGTTTCGTCTATGGATACAATCACAGTTCTTTCGTCTCTTTTTTCCTCAGGACGTATCCGAAAAAACTGGTCAAAAATCGCCCACTCTAGAACTTGAAAAATCCCGGTTAAACTCAAAAGAATTATAGTTAAACTTACACCAAAGGATATTTTCAAAGGAATTGCTTGCTGCTGAATAATCTGTTTCAGCTTGTGATTCATTTTTAATTATTCATGCTCAAATTATTTCCTATAATTGTAATTCAGATATAGCTATTTTTCACAATTGAGCCTTAATGATTGCTTCATCAATTCCTGCAGACTTTAATAATTCTTGCCATGCCTGTATCAATTCACTATTATCAGGTTGCTCTTTTCTCAGTTTATGTAAAGTAGCTAAGGTATCAAACCAAAGACCTTTTTTGGCATATTTTCCTGCCAAATCTAGTGACATTACCTCATCTGTTTTGCTATTGAAAGAAGGGGTCAATTCAATTCGTTTAACTGCGCCTATAATCCAGGGCTCATTCATTAAATCATAAGATTTTTCAAAAGATTCGAGATTATTTGGCTGCAATCCGGAGTTATATTTACACAGTAAAAAAACCGACCATTGATAATTTTCATCAACCTTTAAAGGAGCAGAATGTTGGGGAATTTCAATATTGATAATTTTTCCTCGCTCAGCTTGAACAGCTAAAAGAGTTTGATAGATAATCCGATCCTGATTATCTTTTAACTGAAAAAATATAGTGGATGCAGATGTTGGCGGCAAATAAACGAGAAAAGTTGGGTGCTCTTTCACTGTTAACCATTGTTTGGTTGTTTGCGGCACCAGTGCAGTGAGATTTGAGGCAGAATCTTGTTTGCTTAGATTTTTATGGGGACAACTTGAACGGCTACCTCCGGCGGTTGTAGCATTGGGCTCTCCATTATTAGGAGGAGGCTCAAATTTAATCATTCTAGAAAGAAAAACTCTCTGGGTTGATTTCTCGGTTTTAATTTCAGTGTTGGCATTGATAGAACTCTGCCAAAACAATAGTGTTGATAATGTAGCCCAAAATAGTCTTGATTTATAAGACAAGTACATAAAAACTATCTCCTAATGGAAACTCAGAATAGGTTGAGTTTTAAATCCCTTTATTATAATTGCTTCAGACTTAGATTATAATTAAAGGCTTTCTTAATTTTTTTAGTTACTATTATATCTGATTGCACGACAGAAAAAATACCGTTTTGTTCAGGAAAAAATTCACCGAATCTCATGCTTCATCCTGAACTGTCACACTGAACTGTCACATAAACAGCTATAAGCTCTTGAAAAGAAAGATTTGCGATCGTTAATGGCAAATTTGCGGGTTTATCGATTTTACTAAATTAAAATGATGGTGGGTGCGTTTTTCACACATCCATTGATAAGCAGCATCAATGACATCAATTGTAGGGGCAGGTTCTGTGATTAATTATGATACGAATAAATCAATTAATTAAACCTGCCCCTACTGTGATTAATTATGACACGAATAAATTAATTAATTAAACCTGCCCCTTTGCCTATAACCAATTACCAATCACCACAAAAGGAGTCCAATAATAAGGGTGATTATACTTAGACGATCGCAATAATTGCAATTGTGCCTGCCTGAGAGCTTCAGATTTACTAATTCCTGGTTTCTGCAATTCCTGATAGAAATTCACCATCAATTCGGCTGTGGATTGGTCATTTACTGACCATAACGTCGCTACGACACTACGAGCCCCCGAGCGCATGGCTAAACCAGCTAACCCTAGGGCTGCCCTTTGATCTCCTGATGCGGTTTGGCAAGCACTTAAAATCAATAGTTCAATTCCCTCGGTGGTTTTCCTCGTTTTGATTAAAGCTTCTAATTCTTTGATATTAATAGTTCCATTCCAGGCGAGGAGAAAAGTATCTTCTTCTCTAGAGCTAAATTGACCGTGAGTTGCTAAATGAACCACCGGAAATGGTGTCTGTTTGATTAATTCTGCCAAATTTTCTTCGGTAAAATCATCATTTAGTAAGATTTTAGCTTGTGATTGGGCGGAAATTTCTTTGATTTCTAGTTCTACAGCCGGTAAAGATGAAAAACCTTGTCTTGACTCCGATAAACCACCTACTAACACCTCTAATTGCTTGCTTTGCCAAGGTCGAGGATCTAATAAATCTACTCTAACAGGGATGAGGGCGATCGCATATTTTTCAATCAGGTAATTTTGTCCATCAGAAAGACTAGCCATGGGCAAATTGCGCATCGTTCCATCTAAAACAAAAACTAAAGTTTTAATCTGATGATTTTTTAGTTCTGCTTCTAAAGGACGAATTAGCCAATCATATATTTGTTGGGTGAGTTGTTCCCGTTTTTGATTAGATGCGATCGGATGTAGGGAATTGCGAGCTTGAATAATCATACTTTCTAATTGTGATTGAGAAATTTCCCTGCTAGCATACTCAAATTGCTTACCCGGTAATGAAGTAATGATCGCCAATCGATTGGGCAAAATAATCGGGTAGATAATAGCCGTCTCTCGATCGTCAATATCCTCGACAGATTTACTTACTAAACAACCATCTCCAAAAAAGTTTTTCAACTCAGCTATGTGCAGTTGTTCAAAAACCTTGATAGATTGTTTAATATTCCCTTCACTGGGCTGTCGCTCTGCTAGTAGTAAATCAATTAATTGTCGATAAATCGGTTCAACATTTTCTCGAAAAGAAAACTGCAGTTCTCTATTATTAGAATATAAATCTTGACTTAACGATTCCAAATTATTAACAGCACTTTGATAAAAAGAAACTGCTTGTTTATTTTTCCCTTGTTGTTGATAAATTTTTCCCATCTGTGCTTGCCATTGCACGACAACATCATTAGCATTGATAGTTTCTGCTAAAATTAAAGCTGTTTGTGTTAATTGCTCTGCTTCTTTTATTTGACCTTTTTGCAGGTATAATTTGCCCAATATACCATAAACATAGGATTGGGAACGGTTATCTTCTAATTTTCGTGCCTGATCGAGGGCGATTTTTAAGATTTTTATTATTTCTTGATTATAATTTTCTCCTGTTTTCCTTGACAGCTGCATCAAACTTTGGACAAAATTGACTTGAGAGTAAATATTCGTCCGGCTTGGTGGCAAAAAAGATATTTCTGTTTTGAGAGTTGCTTTTAAATTATTGACTAGTTGCCAATCTTCTTGCTCAATCATAATAGCTAGTTTATTTAGCCTTGCTTTAATTTTTATCTCTTTTGGGCCAACAGTTTCTATGATTTTTTGATAATAAATTAAAGCCTCATCAACCTTGTATAAATCTCTGAAAGTATTGGCCAAACTAAACCATATTTTACTAACTTCATGCGCTTCTAAAGTGTTTTTGGCAATTTTTAAAGTTTCTCGTAGAACTAACTCTGATTGTTTTAAATCACCCTGTTGTTGTAAAGTATTTCCTAAGCTTAATAAAGCATAAGTCTTAATTTTTGAATCTGGTTGTTTTTCGATTTTATCTGACAATATATTTAAGACTTTATTAGCTTGTAAGTATTCTCCTAGGGCTGAATAAGCTGTAACCTGATTAACTAGACTTCCTTGAATACCTTCAAGATCGTCTATTTTTTCAGCTTGTTTTTGTGCTTTCTGCCAAGATATTAATGATTCTTCTACCTCACCCATAGAAAACTCTAGATTACCTTTTACATTAAAAGCCTGTCCCAAAAGAAAAACATAGTCTTCATGGGAATTAGGTTGAGATGCTAATAACTGAATACTTAGATTGACACTTGATTTTGCTTCTTGCCATTTCCCTATTTTTTGGTTGGCTAGAGACAAAAAATTTAATACTTTTACTTGGTCAAAAATATCATTTTTTGTTACGGCGATATTATAGGCTTTTTTCCCAAGTCTAATACTTTCAAGAAAATTGGTTTGACCATAACTAATTTTTGCTTTTTTAAATATGCTTTGAAAGTCATTATGATAGGAAGGTTGAGTAACAGAATCATTCTCAATTCCCAGAACATAATCAACTTTAATGGTTGCGTTATAAAAAAAAATTAAGAAACCTATGAAGATAAGTTTTTTTGGGTGAAACATTTTGTCTATAATCTAAGTTTAATCCAAACTTGAAACTAATTTGGGTTCTGAATAAGGTAAGATTGATATTTTAACTATCTTAACCCGCTCTTCGGATTAGCGAAACCTTGAAGCTTTTTCGCCCCTAAGAGAACCTGATTTTAAAATTCCTATTCGTCAATCCAACAGGAGAAGGGTCATAATACAGCTAAACAACAAATTAATGATTAAAAAACCATTATTATTATCATTGTTAATCATTTCGGGCTATTCTACTCCGGTGTCTGCTCAAATCCTACCGAGATTAAATACTCCTCCTCTTGAGCAACCAACGGATATCCAACCCTTACCCCCCCTTGAAGAAGTACTACCAACACCGGAAACTGATCCTACCCAACCTTCTCCTCTGCAAAACATTCCCGGTAAAATCACTGTCACTGAGTTTGAAGTAATCGGTAGCACCGTTTTTACTCAACAACAATTAGCTGCAGTCTTACAACCCTATATCAATACCCCCATTTCCTTCGCTCAATTAATCGAAGCTCAAGAAGCTATTACTCAACTCTATCAAGATAACGGTTATATTACTTCCGGTGCCTTCATTCCTCCCCAAACTCTCCAAAACGGCATCGTCAAAATTCAAGTAGTAGAAGGTAGAGTTGAAGCCATTGAAGTAACAGGATTAGAACGTCTTAATCCTGATTATATTCGTAGTCGCATAGGAATAGCATTAGGACCACCTTTAAATCAATCCGAATTACTCAAAGCCTTACAATTATTACAGGTTAACCTCCTCATCAGTAGTATCTCTGCCGAATTAACCGCTGGCACTCAACCTGGCACGAGTACTTTATCGGTTGCGGTAACCGAAGCAAATGCTTTTCATCTGCTAGCTAGTTATGACAACTATCGCAATCCCAGTGTGGGCACTGACCGAATTTTGGGGCAACTTACCCACGATAACCTCTTGGGTTGGGGCGATCGCTTTAACGTCGTTTATTATCATACAGATGGCAGTGATAGTTTTGATAATCTTAGTTATACTTTACCAATTAACCCCTACAATGGCACTGTTAATTTTCGATTTCGACTGAGTGACTCCAAAGTAATTCAACCGGCTTTATTCGAGCCTTTTGATTTAGAATCTGAGTATCGCAAATATGAATTTAGCTATCGTCAACCAGTCATTGAGTCTGCCAATGAAGAATTCGCTTTAGGTATAACTGCAGACTGGCAAACTAGCTCAAATTTCTTATTAGGTGAACCTTTTCCCCTATCTCGTGGTGCTGATACTGAAGGGAAAACCAGAATTTTTGCCCTCAGACTATTCCAAGAATATAATCGTCGTGGCGAAAAACAGGTTTTTGTGGCTCGTTCCCAATTTAGCTTTGGTTTGGATGCCTTTGGTGCTACTAACAATAATGACGGGCGTCCAGATAGTCAATTTTTCGCCTGGCGAGGGCAAGTTCAATATTTGAATTTACTTACACCCGATGTAATCTTACTCTTACGCTCAGATTTACAATTAGCTTCTGAATCGCTCCTCGCAGTGGAGCAGTTTAGTTTGGGGGGGATATTTAGCGTCCGTGGTTATTCCCAAGATGCTTTACTAGCAGATAATGGTTTTTTTGCTTCGGCGGAATTACGCACCAATGTTCTCAAAATTCCCGAATGGAACCTCACTCTTCAATTATCACCGTTTTTTGATGTAGGCACTGTATGGAATAGTGATAATTTTCCCTTGCAAAGAGAGAATCTTTATAGTGCGGGACTTGGTTTAAGGTTATTAGTCGATGAAGTGTTTTCTGCCAGGTTAGATTGGGGTATTCCGATAGCTGATTTTACCGATAGTAATGATACCTTACAATCCGACGGCATCTATTTCTCTTTTGAACTGAGACCTTTTAAGTAATAGATCGTGTAAAATGCAAAATTAAGTCATCTCTAACTTCTAACTAGACATTTTTTTTTAAAATCTTATTCTAAAGTTAAAAATATTCTACCAGGCAACCCCAAGGATAAAATGATTAAAAATCAATTAACCAATACTGATATTCTTATTGTTGATGATATACCGGATAACATTCGCCTGCTATCTGATATCTTAACGGAACAAGGTTATCAGGTTCGCAAATCCTTAAATGGGAAAATGGCATTAAGAGCAATAGCTGCAAGCATACCAGATTTGCTGCTCTTAGATATTAATATGCCTGAAATGAATGGCTATCAACTGTGTAAACAACTTAAATTAGATCCTAAAACCAAAGCAATACCTATCATTTTTATTAGTGGTATTAACGAAACTTTAGATAAAGTAAAAGCTTTTAATTGCGGAGGAGTCGATTATATTACTAAACCTTTTCAAATTGAGGAAGTTTTAGTAAGAATTAATAATCAATTAACAATTCAACGACAACAAAAAAAATTAACGGCTCAAAATTTTGCCTTAAAACAAGAAATTAACCGAAGAAAACAGGCAGAAGCCTCTCTTTTATTAGCAAATCAAGAGTTAGAAAGATTAGCTATTATTGATAGTTTAACTAAAGTAGCTAACCGCCATCGTTTCGATCAATATCTTGCACAAGAATGGCCAAGAATGAAACGGATAAAATCACCTTTGTCTTTAATTTTATGTGATATTGACTATTTTAAATTTTACAATGATACCTATGGACATCAAGCGGGAGATAATTGTCTGTTTCAAGTGGCTCAAGCACTGGTTTTTTGTGCTAAACGCTCAACTGATTTATTAGCCCGTTATGGAGGAGAAGAATTTGCGATGATTTTACCCGATACCTCTGGAGAAGGAGCGGTGCAAGTAGCAAAATCAATGTGTTTAGCTATAGAAAAAGCTCAAATTAAACATGAGGCATCACAGGTTAGCAAATATGTAACTATAAGTGTGGGAGTGAGTAATTGTATTCCCGATCAAAATAGTTCGATTAAAGATTTGATCAAAAAGGCTGATGAAGCATTATATCAATCTAAACAAAAAGGAAGAAATCAAGTAAATATAGTAGCGGTTGAATCCAGAATTAGTAATACAGCCTTAATAATTTAAAAAAAACATATTATTTATTCCCGTTCACTTTTTTAATGCTATTTGATATTGGCAAAAATTAAAAAAATTGATTGCAACAGAAGCGATCGGAGGTAATAAGTTATCGCCTCCTCTGTCTCATCCTAACTCTACTCCACACGCTGAGCCTACGGATACGCTCTACCACTCCTTCTGACATACACCACTTGGTAAGTTAATTGTCAAAAAACTGATTTTTCCCGCCAACTCGATCTATGAGGTAATTCCAGCAACGTTTCCCCCAATTTTCGTTACTGTCTTTTTCAAGGAAGCGAAAGTATCTCTGCACCTCCCAGCACTTCTGGTACTTCCACTTATTTTCCTTTTTTTGACAAATTCCCTGATGTCTTGCCAAGGAGCGTTGTTATGAAGTGGTAGCTCGGGTTTTTCCAAGACTTTTAGCAATTCAGCTTTTCGTCTTTTCAGTCTAGCTAATACTTGGTCGAGACTTTCAAAGCAGGTTGACTGGCTAAAGATTTCATTTCTCCTCCTTGTTAATTATTGTCCCGATGAGAGCTCCTTCTGTCGCCTTTTTGACGTGAGAACTCGATCCAATTCCGATCTTGTTTAGATACACTTCCCATTCTTGTTTGTCTTTAAATACTCGATTTGGTGATAAGCTTAATTTAAACCACTGATTCTGGGGTAATTTTTGTTCTTTCATATAATGAGCGAGCTTCGCTATTGATGATATACTCTGTTTTTTCTCCTCGAAAGGGGCTCCAGAAAATTGATTCTATTTTTCTTAGGTGTCGTCTCAAACCACGCAAACCATTCATTCCCAATCTGGGTGCAGTAACTATTTATTCCTTGATGACGAGCACCCGTATCATCTGTGTTTATGTAACTGGATACCAAAAGTCCTATCTTCAGGATTTCTTGTTTTTCAAGGGTGATATTGTTCTTTGCCCTCTACGATAATTTTGTTTAATTGTCCCGAGGAAATATCTAATCCCCCAAAACGCAATTGTTCGTTCCAGTAATGGTTGTGTAACGTGGCAATGATAGTATTGATAGAGTATATAAGTTTTGAGAGTTGAACCAAAGTGTCCTTGTTCACGTAGCTTTTGGTCTAATTCTCCCCTCAAAGTTTCTCCTGTTGGGGTTATCCAGATCTCCATACGAAGCGCGAACGTTATGCAGCTTGATAATTAATTCTTGAACTGTGTAATCTTGATAACCTTTAAATTCTGAATTGGGGGGAACAGTTTGACTCGGTTGAATTATTTTAGTTTCATGTATTTCCAGCTCTTTTGTCTTGTGGCGTAAAGAGAACCTGCACGTTTTTTCTTTTCTTTGTTCTGGGTAGCTTCATTATTATTCTCAACTTCATCCTCTGACGATTTGTTTGATGGTTCTAGACGACTCGGCTTAATTTTTGGCTTTCCAATACTCCTTTTAGACGTGCTATCTCATCTTTTAATTCGGCAATCTTCTTCCTCTCGCTCCCGTAAGAGTTGCCACAGCATCTGTTCACGGTCGCTCAGTTCTGATAACAATAGTTGGGGAATTTCGCTTAATTTCTGGTTCATAAATACTTATTGTAGTGGTCTGCTGTGCGAACTCGCCAATTAAAATTAATTGTTTATCTTCTTCACTGTTCCTTGCGAGTTCTCCCAGACTTAATTTCCCCAGGACTTATTGAGAAGGTTCCGGGGAAATAAATTCGTAGTTAGAGGAAAAGGCGGTTTACCAACCAATCCAACTCAACCTTTAACCAACAAAGTGGTTTGGGAAGATCTGCGTGAAACTAAATCACAACCTCATCGTACTAAGAACTTAGCCAAGCATAAAATAGTGACAATTTTACCCCCGCCAGCAAAACCGATCGCCAGAATTATGCCGGCAAGAGGTTGGATTATTGAAGAAGATGGTACTGTAATTTTAACTGCTCAACCTGTGGCTGATTATGCTCCATCTTCTCCTCTGTCTCATCCTAACTGTGAAGCTAACAATTGAAGCTCAGATTACCGCCAATCATCCCAATTTTGGTTAAAGATAGAAGTATTGGGAAAAGCAGTAGGGTTGCCCTGATTGTTAAGAATTTTTTTCAACTCCTGTAAATTTTTATTTTTGAAGGAAAATCCTTCTAATAATTCATAAGGTAAAATACCTCGATCCAAAGCAAAAGCCGCCGTAGTGCCTGAGGCTGCTCCTGAAGACCACTCAAAAGAATGTACCCGATAGGCAGCAGCTGCAATGTGACTGGTAGCAATACTTTTACCTGCAACTAATAAATTATCGATTTCTTGGGGAATTAAAGCCATTAAAGGAATTTGAAAGGGATATGCTTGGCCGGCACCTCTTCTTTCTCCTTTTCTTTCCGTATTACCAGGTTTTTCAGGAGGGCTTTCGGTCATACAGGGGTGAAAATCGATCGCATAATGACCGATGCCCACAGCGTCAGGGTAGATAGTGGATCTGGTACGGTTTTTGACTTTATCTGGAGATATTTTGTTATTTAAGACCGAAATACCTTCTAAACCAGCTAAGGCTGCTTGTAAACTTTTATAAGTTCGTGGTGAGAGGGTATTACGATAATAATCGTCTTGATAGTTACGGCGAGAAATGTCAATTTCGGTGATGCTAAAACCTTCAGGATAAGTATAGCTTTGACGACCAACAATTCTCCTAGCTTCTCTCATGTAGGGATATTTAGATAAACCATGTACTGTACCCATGGGAGAGTCTAACCCGCTGAGAAATATTTGATTAGGGTGAGGTTTTTTGATCCCTTCTCCCAGTTGCGAGTCTGTGGTACCTTGTACCAACCAGTAATAGTAACCGAAGGCTATTTCTTCGGCTTTGCGTAAAGCTTCGGTACGCAAACCCCCCATCCAACCCCCGGAGTTTAATTGTCCTGTAGCCTGAAGTTGTTTTCTGGTGTAGATTAGGTTATCTTTAGATGTACCAGGGCGATAATCATTTCCCCAGGTCCAGTTTTGCATGGAAATATCACCAGTGGTAGGTTTGGTAAAACTAATCCCTCCAAATTTTTCCTCTTCGCTATCTTCGGCTTTCCAAATTCTGCGGTAAGTATAGACTAAATCAAAATCAGCTAATCTTTCTAGTTCGTAACTGTAATAACGATGATATTGGAGGTAAAAAGATGGCATTTCCTGCGGTTGGGGTGCTTCAGTTTGTTCCATCGCAAAAGTATAAGTAAAACCTTGGGTACAGTAAGGATCTCCATTTATACTCGAGGAAGAAGGTTCCAGGTAGGAACGAGGATCTATGCCTAAACGGTAGGGAACATCGGCTAAAGCAATAATTTCTCCGGTTTCTGTTGCCTCTACTACAAACCAGTCCGCAGGTTTTGGCTGCTCCGATTTTAAGGGTACAAATTCAATAATAGTTTTCTCAAACCTTGCTGAATCTTGGTATTGATAGGCATCTTCAATGGTTTTGGAGAGAGGTTCGCTATTGAGGGGAGCTGTACCGGCTTGGGGAGTATGTTGAATGGCGATCGCCTTGGTGATTTGCTTTCCGGTACCTGTACCAGCGATGGTTTGAATCTCTAGTTCTTTAATTACCGTATTAGGAAACCATTTTAGTTGACCATTTCCTCTAGAAGCTGCATCTTGTAATTGTTGTTTGAGAATTTGATGAGCATCTCTAGGGAAGAAACAAGACTCACTTACCCAACATTGTCCGGGGTTTAATCGGCCGTAATATTGCTTAATCCTATCTCTTAATTCTAAATAACCCCGAGGGTAGAAAAGTTCGGCTCGCTGTCTGGGGCGTTCATCTAGGGCTGATGTACCCTGAGAAGATATTTGTCCTCCTACCCAGTCGGTAATATCGGTCATACAGACAGTTTTACCCATCAGTAATCCTTCATAAGCAGTTGCCGCTCCTGCTAAACCTGCACCTACTACCAGGATTTCACATTCTACAGTCTCGTCCACTTGTCTAGGAGGAGTTGCCATGCCAAGAGTTGCCATAAAAATACTTAAAGGAAGGGTAACTAAAGTAGACCACCAAGTTTTTTTTGATTGATTTAACATTATTGTCTTAATATTTGCTCAGAACTAGTCAAGATTAATAGCAGCAGTTGCCTGAAGATTAAAATTTTTACTGATACTAGCATTGGTGAGGCAAAATTGCCAACTTGCGATCGCTAATTATTTTTGACTGTCAAAATATTTTTCAACCAGCCGCGCTGCCAAAAAAAGTAGATCAAACCAGTGGCGATCGCGATCATCACTCCCCAACAGAACAAGTATCCCCAATACCAGTTCAGCTCCGGCATATTCCAAGGAGAAGCGTCCGAATCAAAATTCATGCCATAAATTCCTGCCACAAAAGTCAGGGGAATAAAAATCGTGGCAATAACTGTCAGGACTTGCATAATCTCGTTCATTTTGTTGCTCATAGCGGATAAGTAGACATTCATTAAGCCAGAGGCAAGTTCTCGGTAAGTTTCTATCACATCAATAATCTGAACTGCGTGGTCGTAGCAGTCTCGCAAGTAATGAAGTACCTCGGCATCAATTAGAGGGCTTTTGTCTCTGATCAGGGAGTTAATGGCATCCCGTTGTGGCCAGATGTTGCGACGCAATGCTAGTAATTCTCGCTTGATTTGGTAAATTTTTTTCAAAGTCTCGTCGGTAGGGTTAACTACCACTTCATCTTCCAATGCCTCGATGAGCTCCCCATAGTCTTCCAGCACGGGAAAATAGCCATCAATAATCACATCCCAAAGAGCGTAGACTAAATAATCGGTTCCCTTTTGTCGAATGACCCCTTGCTTATGGCGAATACGCTTGCGCACCCGTTCAAAGCAATCTTGCTCTGACTTCTCCTGCACTGTCAGCAAATAATTTTTCCCCAGAATCAAACTAACTTGCCCAATCCAAAAACCTTCCCCTGTTTCCTTCGGCATCACCATCTGAGTAATAATTACCAACTGGTCCTGATAGTCTTCCAATTTGGGACGCTGGGGGACATTAACTATATCTTCCAGCACAAGGGGATGTAAATTAAAAACCTTACCCAGCCGCTGTAGGATATCTTGACTCCCTAAGCCTAGTACCTCCACCCAAGAAACTGATTCTGTATCTAGGTAAGGGGCACAGTCTTCTGGGCTCAGATTAGTGAGGCGGATCGCTTGGTTTGGATTGTAGTCAATCAGAATAATCTCAGGTGGTGTGGCATCTTCAGGAATGCTCAGTGTTCCTGGCATACTACCAGGTTGGTTGTAGAAATAATCAAATAAATTCTCTTCTTGATCGGTTTGTGACATGGGACTAGTAGTCGATCTAGGCTTAAAGTATAGCTATCAAAAATATTACTAAGTAACATTATTATAGAAGTTTAGGTCGTTTTAAAATTTCCAGCCCCTTTTCTTCTGCTTGCGGTTGAAAGTCTGACTGTTGGCGAAGCTGGTATTGTTCTAGCTCAATCAGCAACAGATAGAAACTGTGCCACTAAAAAAAGTGGTCTGTTGTTAAATCCAATACCGAATCAACTCTGACAATAATCAAATTAGAGGGAAATATTTAAAACTCTTTTATTACCCCCTCAGGAGGTAGCCATGCAGAGTAGGGTATACTAAGCACTCTTTTAATAGTCTTGTTCTGTAATTAAAACTAGAGTTCACGCTACGACCAAGCTAAGTAGTTTGGCAACTTCTAGACAAATCCTTACTCGCGAAAACATCTGAGTAGCGAAGAGTCAGAAATTTCATACCTTACATATAGCTAATTAGATCGATTGAGTCATAGTTGGTGCCCGCGCTCGGAATGAAGAGAGATTGACTGTTTAGACCAGAGACCTCAACTCATTTCGTGCTCATTTAGCTAAGGCTCATCGCAATGGTACAAGTTATTGCCAATTGCCCACTTCGATCTTTTTGGCAAATAGCTGTTATCTTTCGGAACTCTCTCTGGGAGCTGTTAGCTAATGGATAGCTCCTCAATAAGTAATTAAGTTAAATAGTTTTCACTGCCAACCGATTCACCCTTCTTATCTATTAAGGAAAATACTTAATGGAGGACAAATTAATGAGTTTTATTACTATAGTTTTGTTTTTGCTTGGTGTTATTGGGATAGAAGAGGTCCTAACAGCTTGGACTTTGAACAAAATTGGACTTTGGACAAAAAGGCCCAAGCATCCTGAGGTATCTTGGTTCAAATAATCAAGATAGTCCCCAATTTAACTCAACTAGTAGGTTATAAATCAAGCACAATTTAAATATGAACAATTGTCCTTCTTGTTCTGGTCAGTTGCTGCGACACTCTCGCCGTAGTGGTATTTACTGGTTTTGCTCTCATTGTCATCAGGAAATGCCCAATCTTTCTGCAATCATCGCAGCTCGTTGTCTGAATCCTATTGCTAAATCGGAATTTAGTTGACTACAATCGCAAAGGTATTACAAAATGGTATTGGCTGCAACTTTATCAACATCTGCCAGTTCTAGCCCTGGCACTACGGAGGCTTGGCACACCTTAGAGCTTGAACCAACTCTGGAGAGGCTGCAAACTGACCCCAACCGAGGTTTAACAGCTCAGCAGGTAGCCGAACGCCAGCAGTACTACGGTTTCAATGAACTGAAGGAAACTGCCGGTCGCAGTCCCCTGACTATCTTGTGGGATCAGTTCACCAACATCATGTTGGTGATGCTGATAGCTGTAGCATTAGTATCGGCAGTTTTGGACCTCCACAAGGGGGCATTTCCCAAGGATGCGAGCGCCATCTTCTCCATCGTCATCTTAAATGGCCTGTTGGGCTATTTCCAAGAAAGCCGTGCCGAGCAAGCCCTCGCCGCTCTCAAGCGCCTTTCTGCTTCCAGGGTGCTAGTGGTGCGCGACGGCTCCATTGTAGAAATAGCGAGCAAGGAACTGGTACCGGGAGATGTAATGCTGCTGGAGACGGGAACACAGATAGCCGCAGATGGCCGCCTGATGGAAGCGCCGGCTTTGCAAGTCCGAGAAGCAGCCCTGACAGGGGAAGCAGAAGCAGTGGCCAAGCAGCCTTTCGTGCAGTTGAGCGAAGATGTCCCCCTAGGCGATCGCCTGAATATGGTATTTAAAGGTACAGAAGTTGTCGGCGGGCGAGCCAAGGTAATCGTCACCAACACGGGCATGGAGACCGAATTAGGGCGCATTGCGGCCTTGATTCAGTCGGTGGAGAGCGAACCTACCCCCCTGCAACAGCGCATGTCTCAACTGGGAAACGTCCTCGTCAGCGGCTCCCTCGCTTTAGTAGCTCTGGTAGTTGCGGGTGGGATGTTGCGAGCCGGTTGGAGATATTTTGAGCAACTACTAGAAGTTTCTTTGAGTATGGCGGTGGCGGTAGTACCAGAAGGCTTACCTGCCGTGGTGACGGTTACCCTAGCTATTGGTACCCAGCGCATGGTGCGTCGCCAAGCCCTGATTCGCAAGCTGCCAGCAGTAGAGACTTTAGGCTCTGTCAGTACCATCTGCTCCGATAAAACTGGTACCCTGACCCAAAATAAAATGGTGGTGCAATGGGTTCACACTGGCAGCCATACTTTTAACGTCACTGGCTCTGGTTATGCTCCCAGCGGGGAATTTATAATTGACAATTCACAGTTGACAATTGATAATTTAGAAGACTACCCAGACTTACGAGCCTTGCTCATAGCTGGCGTGCGCTGCAATGATGCCCTCTTGCAACAGGAAAAGGAGCAGTGGACGATTCTCGGAGATCCCACGGAGGGAGCCTTACTATCCCTGGCTGGTAAAGCAGGCATTTTTAGAGTATCTGCGGGAGAAGAGTTGCCTCGGGTAGCGGAGTTTCCCTTCTCCTCAGAACGCAAGCGCATGAGCGTTATTTGTCAGGTAACTGGAGACTGGGAATTTTTAGTCCCTACTCCTCAATTCCTCATGTTCACCAAAGGTTCTCCTGAAGTGATTTTGGAGCGCTGCAACCAGATACAGTTGAGGGACAAGATTGTACCGTTGAGTGAGCAGCAGCGAACTCAGATTTTAGAGCAAAATAACCAGATGGCAGCACAAGGATTACGTGGGCTGGGACTCGCCTACAAGCCCCTAGCAGAATTTTCCGCAGCCGCCTCAGATGAAACCACCGAGCAAGATTTGGTGTGGCTGGGTTTAGTGGGGATGTTGGATGCCCCTCGTCCAGAAGTACGCGACGCCGTGCAAGAGTGTCAAGCAGCAGGAATTCGCCCAGTAATGATTACCGGCGACCACGAGTTAACCGCCGTGGCGATCGCCCGCGCTCTCGGTATTATCCAAGGCGACGAGCGAGTTCTCACGGGCCGGGAATTGGCCAAACTCAGCCCATGGGAGCTAGAGGAGCAAGTTGAGTCAGTCAGCGTCTATGCCCGCGTCTCCCCAGAACACAAACTGCGCATCGTCCAAGCCCTACAAAGTCGAGGAGATTTCGTCGCCATGACTGGCGATGGAGTCAACGATGCTCCAGCCTTGAAGCAGGCTGACATCGGCGTAGCTATGGGTATCACCGGCACCGATGTCAGCAAGGAAGCCAGCGACATGATTTTGCTGGATGACAACTTTGCCACCATCGTTCACGCTGTCGAGGAAGGGCGGGTGGTTGACGCCAACATTCGCCGTTTCGTCAAGTACATCTTGGGCAGCAATATCGGCGAAGTGCTGACCATTGCCGCTGCTCCTTTATTTGGGCTAGGAGGAACGCCCCTATCTCCCCTCCAAATTCTCTGGATGAACTTAGTTACCGATGGGTTGCCTGCTCTGGCTTTAGCCATCGAGCCGTCTGATGCTAAGGTGATGAAACGTCCTCCCTACAATCCCCGCGAGAGCATTTTTGCTCGAGGACTGGGATTTTATATGCTCCGCATTGGGATTATCTTCTCCATTCTTACCATTGTGCTAATGTTGTGGGCTCATGGTTATGCCCAAGCATCGGGAAATCCCGACCGCTGGCAGACAATGGTCTTCACTACCTTGTGTCTGGCACAGATGGGTCATGCTCTGGCGGTTCGCTCAGACACTCAGCTCACGGTGCAGCTCAATCCCTTCTCCAATCCCTTTCTCCTAGCTGCCGTCACCTTAACAACAGTATTGCAACTGCTGCTGATTTACTTCGCTCCGCTGCGGCACTTCTTTGGCACCTACTGGCTGAGTCCTCTAGAACTTTCGATTTGCCTTGGCTTCAGCGTCTTGATGTTTGTTTGGATTGAGTTAGAAAAGATCTTTAGATATAATAAATAATGAAACATGAGGTAAGAATGATTCGCAATATCAAAGGTTTATCCCATATTCACTTGTGTAAAGAAAATGCAGGTGTTGATAAGATATTAGGGGCCAAGAGTAAGTATGAGCCCTTGATTCTAGAAGTCATAGAAGAACGTGAAGGAATATCGATTGCTATTCCTCGTACACCAGAATACCTCGTGGTTCGAGGGGTGATAATGCTTTATTACTATCCTTCTCGCGAAGACTGGGGGGAATTTGTCATGATTACCGAACCGCTAAAATTCTCTGTGGCTGACGGCTGGTCGATATCGACCTTAAACCTTCTTGAGAGCAACTTTCGCCAACCTGATAGTGACGAAGTGCGGATCCTGAAGAGTTATATTCACATTGTGAATCAGCTTCGCGCCCGCAAAGGGTTTTTGGATCTGAAAACAATCGCCAAGCTACGTGAGTCAACGACTAAGCCAGAATTAGGTTTTTTTGAGCGCTGGCGTCGTCTCTGGCGGAGTATATTCGGTTTTTAGGGTTGTGTTGCCAAAAACAGGAGTCGTCACGTAGAATTCGTGTTTTTACCGGGAGAAGCTAATGATACTAGTGGTAAAGTGCATAAATGAAACGGTGGTTAAAAGAGGGTACAAGTACCAAAAATCAAAGCTTTTTTACTGGCGTATTCTGCATGTCAAATTCTGCATTCTACCACTAGTCTGGTGCGTCTAATCTTATCAACCCAATTTGATGCTCATTATGATTGAGGAGCAAAACCTTATTATTTCCTGAATTTGTGATCTACCTTAGATTAAATCCGTTTGAACAAGCACGCTCAAATTAGTTGACAAACCTTGTGTTTATTGAATTGTATCTATGTGCAATTAAGCAGATTTGATCTGATTTTGTCAATTGAATTATAAGGTTGGATCATGCCTTCATCTGTACTTCGACAGCTATAAAGTGATTTTCATCCATTGGATAGATATAAATTCACTTTTAAGCTGCAATCATTATAAATAAAGTATTACAAACGAAGCTAATTATGCCTAAGATTAACATTGGATTAACTGAACAACAACTTCAAGGAGTTATTCGACTACTCAATCAAGACTTAGCTGACTTTTACTTACTTCAGATTAAAACTAAAAAATACTATTGGGATGTCATCGGTCCTCAATTCCTTACCCTTAAAAAAATATGGCAAGAGCAATATGAAACTTTAACTAAAAATATTGATGCTTGCGCACAGAGAATTAGGGTTTTAGGTGATTATCCGATTGGTACAGCAGAAAGTTTCCTCAAACACACCAATCTCAAAGAGCATCCTGGCGATTTGCCGACGGCTAAAGAAATGATCGAGCGTCTAATAATTGACCACGAACAAATTATTCGCAATCTTCGCCAACATATTGATCTGTGTTCTCAAGAATTCCACGACGAAGGAACTGCTGATTTCTTGATAGGTTTAATGGAACAGCATGAAGAAATGGCTTGGACGCTACGTTCTTTTATGGATACTGTGTTCTTGTTCTTTTATTAAAAAAGGAGAAGCAATTGCTCCTAAAGCAGAGCAATTAGCAACTGCCAGTGAGTTATTTTCCTAATATTCCCAACCTTTTACTTGAATTAAATGATGAAAACCTCTTGCTCCAAACCAAAAGCCCATCAAACTATTACCACTCAGAGTTCGGGATTGGGAACTTTCGGTGGCGTTTTTACTCCCTCAATTCTGACAATTCTTGGTGTAATCATGTACCTGCGCTTGGGATGGGTAGTGGGTAATGTTGGCCTATTAGGGACGCTGACTATTGTTACCCTCTCGACAACCATAACTTTTCTTACAGCCTTATCAATCTGTGCGATCGCCACAGATCGAGTGGTACGCGCTGGTGGAGCATACTATATGATTAGCCGTTCTTTGGGTATTGAGACAGGTGGAGCAGTAGGGATACCTCTTTACTTCGCTCAGGCTTTATCGGTAGCACTCTACACCATCGGTTTTGCCGAAAGTGTAGTCAGATCATTTGGACATTTCAACCAGCTTTATGTGGCGTTAATTACCACCATACTTGTATCTATTTTAGCTCTTACCTCGGCTAAAGTAGCGATTCGCGCCCAATATTTCATTATGGTAGCGATCGCTTTATCTTTGCTGTCTCTACTTTTTGGTAAGCCTTTAGAGGCAACGGAAATCCCAATGTGGAATACTGCTTCTGAGGAATCCTTTTGGAGGGTATTTGCGGTCTTCTTTCCAGCCGTAACCGGTATCATGGCAGGAGTGAATATGTCTGGGGATTTACGCGATCCCATTCGTTCGATTCCGGTTGGTACGTTAGCGGCTGTGGGTACGAGCTATTTAATTTATATGACTCTACCGATCTTGCTTGCCAGTCGAGCTACTCCTGGTCAATTAATTGAAGACCCTTTAATTATGAAACAAATGGCCCTCTGGGGTCCTGCTATCTTGCTAGGAGTCTGGGGAGCAACCCTTTCTAGTGCGATCGGTAGCCTGTTAGGTGCCCCCAGAATTGCTCAGGCTTTAGCTAGGGACCGAGTATTACCTGGTTGGTTAAGCTGGTTGGGACGAGGAAGCGGGCCAGATGACGAACCGCGCTTAGGTACTATTCTCACTCTGGGAATAGTTATTGCGGCTGTGTGTATTGGCGAACTCGATCTGATTGCTCCGGTATTGAGTATGTTTTTTCTCACCACCTATTTGGTGTTAAATGTGGCTGCGGGGATTGAAGGTTTTTTGCAAAGTCCTTCTTTTCGTCCTGCATTTCGCGTCCATTGGAGTTTATCACTAATAGGAGCAAGCGGCTGTTTGGCCGTGATGTTTTTGGTTAATCCAGTGGCCACTGTAGTAGCAGCAATTTTGGTGCTAGTAATTTATTTTTGGCTAGAGCGAAGGGAATTACAAGCTACCTGGGGTGATACGCGACGGGGTATATGGATGACCCTGCTACGAACAGGAATTTTTCATATTGGGGAAGAAGTAGATCCTAAAAACTGGCGACCCAATATCTTAGTCTTATCTGGCGCACCGACAAAACGCTGGCTCTTAGTTGAATTTGCCAACGCTTTGACTCAAAACCGTGATTTAATTACTGTTTCGACGGTCTTACCTGAGCACTCTCGTAATGTCCAACAGCAGAAAAAAATGGAGGCGGTGATCCGTGAGTATATTGAAAAACAAGGAGTACAGGCTTTAGTCCGTTTAGTTACTGCCAGCAATTTATTTGAAGGTGCATCGCAACTACTAGAAATCTACGGTATTGGCCCTTTAATTCCCAATACTTTTCTTGTGGGTGCTAATTCTGAACCTGAATCCCGAGAATCTTACTGTAAATTAATTAGCGCGATTCATCAAGCCCAGCGTAATGTTATTATCCTCAAAGAAAATAGTGAACTCGGTTTTGGTTCTCGCCGACGAGTTGATATTTGGTGGGGTGGTTTAAACAATAATGGTGGCTTGATGTTGCTTCTGGCTTACTTACTACGTTCACATATTGACTGGCGCGAAGCAAAGGTGAATCTCAAGTTGGTAGTAGAGAATCAAATGGCAGCACAACAAGCTAGAAAGAACGTTCATAACCTATTTGATGAGCTACGTTTAGGAGTACAAGTAAAGGTAATCGTTGGTGACGAACGACCTTTTCGAGCTTTCTACTTATTTTTGAGACAGCAGGCGATCGCCATATTTAAAAGAAATTCTCTTAGTTCGAGAGGCTGAAACGCCTATTATACCGTTGATAAAAAAAAGT
>JAAUYA010041778.1_pt1 | contig 26280 bp, 26 predicted proteins | sample 7278161 | NCBI WGS metagenome assembly JAAUYA01 (sample SAMN14350120, study PRJNA611818) | marine sediment metagenome | isolation source: surface marine sediment (3m) | place: French Polynesia: Moorea | collected 2018-08
CGAAAGAATCAGGCTTGGAGGATGGGAAGAGAGGCGATCGCCTGAGTGCCGAAAAAGATCCCGTGAAAAGTCAGCTATCATAACACCCTCTCCTAAAATTAAGATGTTAGATAAGGTTAAGTTTTCCTAGTCCTTATTGTAACTCTCTTCATTAGTTTAAAGACCATTAATTGACAAAATCTTTACAGTTATTAATCAATACAGCAAGAAATAAGGTCGCAGAAAAAGCAATCTCTTTAAGATCAGATACTTATATGACTTTGATCTTTTTTTTTACCTAGTTTGACAGAAGGAGAGAGTTAATTACTTTAACTTGGAAAAAAATCTTTGGCTTTAACAAAAACTCTGATAACATATTAAGTGTGCTTGATATTGTTTATTCATCTTGCAAATTGTTGCCTATGTAGGTGTCCAGTGGTTATAGGTTAGGAGGTGGCACAGATGAGTAAAGCGATCGTCAAACAAGGGTTCGTCGGTTTGTTCTATGAGAATGGTGCTTTGGTCAAGTGACTTAGACCTGGAGTGTACAAGCTTAGGAATGAGGATTTAATAATCTATTCTCAGCGATCGCCATGAGATATCCGATGCAGTGAGAGAGTCAGCAGCAGCGGCATTGATAGAAGCACGGAAGGATTCGGAAGCAATGAAGCTCAAAGAAAATCTCTAGGAGACAAAATTGATGTTGGTATCAAGTATATTCCGGAAACTTTTATCTACCAGAAAAATATTGGTACTTTTCTTAGTCGCCTTGTTACTGGTAGTATTATTAACAACCTTGGGGTACAGACTAGTTAGCCCAGCTAAACATCCCCTGAAGTTAGGCTTGCCCATTGCTTGCCAATTAAACCGCGATTGTTTTATTCTCTTATATACAGATCGCGATCCAGGTCCGGCAGCAGTGGATTTCGGCTGTGGGCGCATGACCTATGATGGTCACAAAGGAACTGATTTTGCCATTCCTACTCTTCAAGCTATGGCTCAAGGTGTTCCCGTTCAGGCTGTTGCTGCTGGCAAAGTGCTCCGCATCCGCGATGGAGTTCGAGATCGACTGATTGAGAATCCCGCACAGAAGTCGGAAGTGCAAGGAACCGAATGCGGTAATGGCGTGGTCATCGATCACGGCGATGGTTGGGAAACTCAGTACTGCCACCTTCATCAGCATAGTGTGAAAGTTAAGCCCAATGATGAAGTTAGCAAGGGGACTATTCTAGGTTTGGTAGGTGCGTCTGGGTTAGCTTCCTTTCCCCACGTCCATCTAACTGTGCGCTACCAAGGAAAAGTTGTAGATCCCTTTGTTGGGCCGACAGCAGAACAGGGGTGCAATGTTGCTCGGCAACCTCTTTGGGAAAAGCCTCTATCCTACATTCCTACAGGAGTAATCCGAGCTGGTTTTGCTGAGAAACCTCCCCAATTAGGGGAATTATGGGCAGGTGCCTTTGACGAAGACCAACTCTCAGCAGACATTCCTGCTTTAATCTTCTGGGTTCACCTCTATGGCGTACTAGAGGGAGATGAAGAGCATATCGAGCTCATTAATCCTAAAGGTCAAGTGATTATCAACCAACGCCGACCGTTATCAACTTCTAATCGGGTGTGGATGAGCTATGCTGGCAAGCGCAATAGGTCTCAAAACCTTACTAGAGGCAAATGGCAGGGTAAATACCAACTTATTCGAGGTGGAAAAACTTTGATAGACATACAAAAGCAAGTTTTATTGCCTTAAGCGTCTCGGAGTTTTTACCAATAGTTATAGACAAAAGTCCAAAATGGACGGTGTTAATTGTTTGTTAATGAATACGACATTGTCTATGAGGCCGAAGAACAAACAAACTCGATCAATTTACCAATGTCTATGTAAGGCTCCCACATTTTTGATGCAATCAGGCGTGGAGTTAGGTTATCTTGGCAAGATTTTCAGAGCTTCCTTCAAGGTAGTTATTACTATAAGCTTTTTTGACAACTTAATCTTACTTTCAGTATTTTTGAGGGATGATATGTCTATCTTTTGCTACAAGTGCATCATCATACTTGCCTGACATATCTCGGTCTCCCAGTTTGACTTTTTCTCTGGGTAATTCTTCATAAGGAATCAAACTGAGGAAATGGGAAATGCAATTGAGACGGGCGCGTTTTTTGTCATTAGCTGGGACGATATACCAGGGGGCGTAATCATTGTCTGTGGCTAAGAACATGTCATCCCTGGCCTGGGAATAATCATACCAACGTCGGTAGGATTCTACATCCATAGGACTTAACTTCCAGATTTTACGGGGATCGCTAATACGCTTTTTAAAACGCCGTTCTTGCTCCTCCATGCTCGTATCTAACCAATACTTAATCAGTTGAATACCTGAATCTACGATCGCCCGTTCAAATTCGGGTGTGTTTTGCAGAAAGCGCACATATTCTTTCTTAGTGCAAAATCGCATCACTCGCTCTACTCCCGCACGATTGTACCAACTGCGATCGAAGATGATAATTTCCCCTGCCGCAGGAAAATGTTGTATGTAGCGTTGGAAATACAATTGAGTTTTTTCACGCTCTGAAGGAGTAGGTAAAGCAACGACGCGGAACACCCGAGGGCTAACACGTTCAGCGATCCGCTTGATGATACCTCCTTTACCGGCAGCATCTCGCCCTTCAAAGATAACGATGATTCTCAGTCCTTTTGCTTGAACCCAGTATTGTAATTTAACCAGTTCGGCATGAAGCTTAGTTAATTCAGCTTCGTATTCTTTGTTTGATAGTTTCTCTTGTTTGTCTGACAGTTTCTTCTCGTCCTTCCCCATTTGTTTACCTCTATGTTTTACTTCGGTAATATTAGTATTATTGCACATATTGCGATCTAGACGACAGTTTCAGGGATTATCACAATTTTCTTTAACCTTGAGATCTAATTCTTGTACTAAACTAATATAGAATTATTAATTGATATTGATGATATACTTGACCTCAAAGACAACTAACAACTAAATTGTTAATTTCTTCACGAGTTAATTCAATAGGATTATTACGATTGCGAGTTTTATCTAATATTTTAGGTAAGTGCTTTTCCTGAATACCATATTCTCTTAGACGTGGTATCTTTAATTTTTCCGTCCATTCTTCTAGGATATTGACTAATACTTCACAATAATAAGCATCATTTTTTCCTAACTCACTGGTTAATAATTTACCTACTTTTGCCATCTTACCTATCGCAAAATTATCGGGCTCTCTTGCTTGAATAGTTTGCCAATTAGCACGTACAGCCGCCGCCATCAGTCGCCCACAAACTACACCATGAGGAATGGGAAAAAACCCGCCAATGGGTGAAGCTAAACCATGTACTATACCTAAACCAGCATTAGCCAGAGCAATACCCGACATCAGAGAAGCATAAGCCATATTTTCTCTGACGCCAACATTTCCCGCTCCCTCACCACAAGCAGGAAGTAAGTTATCAACGATCGCCTCTATGCCACTGTAGGCGATCGCATCACTTAAAGGAGAAGCAGTAGGAGATAAATAGGGCTCCAGTAATTGGGTAAAAGCATCCATCCCACAAGCCGCCGTAACATGAGCCGGACAAGATATCAATAATTCTCCATCTACAATTACTGCATCAGGCACTAAATTATCATGGCGCAGGGATTTTTTATAGCCCTTTTCCCTTACTTCACTAATAACTGCATTTTTGGTCACTTCTCCTCCCGTACCGGAAGTGGTAGGAACGGCAATATAAGGCACTTTAACGCCACTGTGGGGAATCCCCTTGCCTACCCCCTCTAAATAGTCGAAAATAGAGTTCTGGTGAGGTAACATAGCCGAAATAGCCTTTCCGGCATCAATGACGCTACCTCCACCAATAGCCACGACTACATCTATTGATTCTCCTCGTTTTTCTCTACAGATTTCATCGATGAGGGTGGTAGTCGGTTCGCGATCGCATATTATTTGTTCCCACTTTAATTGAGCCAGTAATTCGGCAATTACCTCTAATTTTCCTGATTTTTTGAGAGAGTTTTTCCCTGTCACCAGTAAAACTTTTTTGGCGTTAAATTTACCAATTATTTCTGGCAATGATTTAAGTTTACCAGTTCCAAAATAAAGTGGTGGTACTTTAGCAAAATTAAAAGGATTGATCAACATTTTTATTATTCAACATTATCCAGCAAAAAATCCTAACTACAAATCATGTAGTGGATTGGCTACCAAACCCCTACTCAGGGGGCAATAACATTATAAGGAATACCTTGACGGGGTTTTGCCATCCAAGATTCTACCGTTTTTCTCCAAGTAAGATAATGTTCTGTTTGTTTATGGGCAGCAGCACCTTGTTCGTTTTCGTAAGCTTCATACAAAATAAACTGAGTTGGATCTTCTTTACTTTGCAGAATATCAAATCTCATGTTTAGTGGTTCTTTAATCGAATTTTCATGGTTGATTTTAGTTGCTTTGATAAAGTCTTCTACATTTTCGGATTTAACTGACACATGAACACAAGTAACTATCATTTGCTTCACCTTCGACAAACTGAGGAATGAGGATTTTATAACATGTCAAGGTTAATCATACAACTCTCGAGGATAAGGTCACAAGAATAATAAATTACCCAAGTTGTTTGCTCCTCATGCCAATAAATATAAAGTTAAGATTGGTAGCTTTAGGACAACAGAGAGAAAGAAATAACTACATTGACTGATTAATGTTACTGATATAGCAAAGAATCTAGTTTTTTTTGCCCATCTAAAGCAAAAAGATCGTCACAACCACCAATATGCTGGTTATTGACAAAAATTTGGGGGACAGTTCTTCTTCCATTAGCTCTTTCAGCCATTGCTTTTCTTGCTGCTGCATCTCCATCAATTTTATATTCAACAAAATTGACTCCTTTCCACCAAAGTAATAACTTGGCACGAATGCAATAAGGGCAGGTTTGCCAAGTATAGATTTCTACTTTTGCCTTAATTTTTTCGGGATGACGACCTAAAAAATTGTTAATAAAATCCAACATTTTCGCTCAATTTACAAATTACTAATCTTGTTCTCGATTAACTATTTCGATAGGAACTGTGGTTGAAAAATCATCTGCTCGAGAATTTTGATTGAGTTTCCATGCAGATATTTTTTCAGAAATTACTTCTCTTTGATTGATTAGATAAATACTAATTAAGGTTAAACAGACACCTACCCATTGTACAGAAGTAAGTACTTCCGCTAATAATAAATTACCAAAAGTGAGGGCAAATATGGGAGTGAGAAAAGTTAAAGCACTCAGACTGGTAAGGTTACCTTTTGCAGCGAGATAGAAAAATAAACCATAGGCGATCGCACTACCAAAAACAGTAGCGTAAGTTAGAGACATCCAGCCTTGCAGATCGATATTTACCCATTGTTGCGACTCCCCCATCCCAGAAAGCAGAAATAAACCAACACCGCCTAAAATCATGTGCCAACCCGTAGCAACTACTACGTCGACGTGACGAGATACAAAAGGAATCATAACTGTACCGGCTGCCATTGACAAAGAAGCCAGTAACATTAACCATTCACCATTGTGAAATAGATTCCCCCAACTCAAATAAACATCAAGGGAACCTGTTTGCCATAAACTGAGAATCCACTCATCTGGTAAGCCAATCAAACTAATACCTACAATGCCAATTGCTAAGCCCAACCAACCCCATAAACCGATTATTTCAGCAAATAACCATCTCGACATAATCGCTACCGCTAGAGGTTGAGAATCAATCATCACCGAACCTAAGCCAGCGCCAGTCTTTACTAAACCTTGAGCTAAAAAACCCTGAAACATTGCTCCATCTACTAAGGCAAAAAGACCAATCCATAACCACGCTAACCAACTTTGAGGTTGAGGTCGCTTAAAAATTGCCGCACAAACTAAGACTAAAATTCCTGCTGGTAAAAGGCGTATTCCTGCCATAAATAATGGCGTAGTCTGGGGTATAACTCCCTTCATTGCTACCATAGCTGTACCCCAAAGGAAAAACGGGGCAATGAGCATGAATGGCGCTAGAGAGAATTGATTTTTTGGTAAGTTTAATTCCATATTTACGATCTTTAGCCTTAGTTGGATGATTAAGCATAGTTACTCATCCTATTATAATCAATTGTAACTAATTGTGTATTTTTATTAAGCGATGGAGACCACAATTCCTCGTTTTTGCTGAACTGCTTCTCGCAGCAACTCAATCCCAACAGCGATCGCCAAGGCACTTAGCTAGCAAGGTGGCGATCGCACACAGACTTTTTGAGAAGTTACCAAGAACTTGTATTTATTCAATCATCAATCTCCAATCTCCAATCTCCAATCTCCAATCTCCAATCTTTAGCTTGTATTTATTCAATCACCAATCTTCAATCTCCAATCTCCAATCTTATGCTCATGGAGTACCTCGCTTAATCTCTACATCCCCGTTAATTTTCTGAAAAAATGTTACAAAATGTCAACTATTGTGACTAAAATGTATAGATAGAAAAATTAACAAGTAAAAAGTATAGTTAAATGCGAGTAGCAATAGCAGGAGCAGGATTAGCAGGGCTTTCTTGTGCTAAATATCTAGCAGATGCGGGACATATCCCGATTGTCTTAGAAAGAAGAGATGTATTGGGTGGAAAAATAGCTGCTTGGAAAGATGAAGATGGAGACTGGTATAAAACGGGGCTCCACATTTTTTTCGGCGCTTATCCCAATATGTTGCAATTATTCAAAGAATTAGGGATTGAAGACCGCCTCCAGTGGAAAGAACATTCGATGATCTTCAACCAACCAGAAACTCCCGGTACTTACTCCCGTTTTGATTTTCCCGATCTTCCGGCCCCTTGGAATGGAGTGATCGCCATTTTAGGCAATAATGATATGTTAACCTGGGAGGAAAAAATTCGCTTTGGTATTGGTCTAATTCCCGCGATGATTCGGGGACAGAAGTATGTCGAAGAGATGGATCGATATTCTTGGTCAGAATGGATGGAAAAACAAAATATCCCTCCCAGAGTAGAAAAAGAAGTCTTTATCGCCATGTCTAAGGCGCTGAATTTTATCAACCCTGATGAAATTTCCGCTACTATCCTACTGACGGCTTTAAATCGCTTCTTACAAGAGAAAAATGGCTCAAAAATGGCATTTTTAGACGGTTCACCTACAGAAAGGTTGTGTCAACCTCTGGTAGATTACATCACTGCTAGAGGTGGAGAAGTGAGATTAAATGCTCCCCTCAAAAAAATCTTACTTAATGGAGATGGTACCGTCAAAGGATTTTTGCTGCGAGGTTTAAATGGGAGAGAAGATGAGGTATTGACAGCAGATCTCTATGTATCTGCCATGCCCGTAGATCCGCTTAAAGTTATCCTCCCTCAACCTTGGCAAGCCATGCCATTTTTCCAAATGTTGGAGGGTTTAGAGGGCGTACCCGTGATTAATCTCCATCTCTGGTTCGATCGCAAACTCACTGATATCGATCACTTGTTATTTTCTCGCTCCCCTTTACTCAGCGTCTATGCTGACATGAGCAACACCTGTAAAGAGTATGCTAATCCAGAGCGTTCCATGTTGGAATTAGTCTTGGCACCAGCTAAAGATTGGATTTCATCTTCAGATGAAGAAATCATCGCCGTAACCATGAAGGAATTAGAGCAGTTATTTCCCGCTCATTTTACCGGAGATCACCCAGCTAAGTTACTCAAATATCATGTAGTGAAAACTCCTCGCTCTGTATATAAGGCTACTCCAGGCAGACAAGCCCATCGTCCTGACCAAAAAACTCCCATTAATAATTTCTATCTCGCAGGAGACTATACTATGCAACAATATCTTGGTAGCATGGAAGGTGCAGTTTTATCTGGTAAACTAACAGCACAGGCGATCGCTCAAGATTATCCCCGATCTCTGGCTCCAGCATCTGTAAGTGAAAAACAGACAAGTTTAGTTGCCAGTTAAATGGTACTATCTATAAATCGACATAGAAAGGGCTAAATTTCTCTGTTAGCCCATTAAATGAGACAATGCTAATTGTCATTATCATTAATTTTACTTTTAAATTAGGAAAACCTTTTCCGGCTGCGATGAATGCTGCAACTGTCTAAAAGACTAAAACCTAAACAACCTCTAGCCTCACTAGAAGAGGCTTACGAATACTGCCGTCAGATTACAGCTAAGTATTCTAAAACTTTCTACTTGGGTACATTGTTGATGCCCAAAGAAAAACGATGTGCAATCTGGGCAATTTATGTCTGGTGTCGGCGTACTGATGAACTAGTTGATGGACCACAAGCTCAATTAACCACTCCAGAAACCCTTAATTTATGGGAACAACAACTGGAGTCAGTTTTTGCTGGTCAACCCATAGACGATCCTGACGTGGCGTTAGTGGATACCCTGCAACGCTTTCCCATGGACATTCAACCATTTCGGGACATGATCGCTGGACAAAGGATGGATTTATACCGCAGTCGCTATGAAACTTTTGAGGAATTAAAACTCTATTGCTATCGGGTAGCGGGTACTGTCGGTTTAATGTCTTCGGCGGTGTTGGGATTGGAAAATAGCCATCGCAATGCTCCTTGGTATCGAGATCGACCAATTTATATTCCTGAACAAGAGGCGATCGCCCTGGGAATTGCCAATCAGTTAACCAATATTTTGCGAGATGTAGGTGAAGATGCCGGCAGGGGTCGCATTTATATACCCTTAGAAGATTTAGAGTCATTTAACTATACCGAAAAAGACTTATTTGCGGGTGTCATTGATGAACGCTGGCGAAAGTTGATGGATTTTCAAATTCAAAGAGCCAGAAAATATTATCACCAAGCAGAAAGTGGTATTCGTGCCCTTAATGCTGATTCTCGTTGGCCTGTGTGGTCCGCTTTGATGCTTTATCAAGGCATTTTGGATGTAATTGAACGCAATCAGTATGATGTTTTTACCAAAAGAGCTTTCGTTCCTACTGCGAAAAAAATGCTTTATTTACCCATAGCTTGGTTAAGAGCACAGGTTCTGTAAACCTATATATCGGCAAAATCTTTTTTCTCAATCTAATGATAGATATAGAGTACATTTTAGGGCTTGGTTTCCAGGCCCTATATCAAGCTCAATCTTAAAAAAAGGGAAACTTATGGTTGCTTTTTACCACTAGATAGCGATCGCTGCCCATGAGGGGCAAAATTTTCTAGTTCTAGAATTAAGTGTAGCTCATTAACTTGTTGAAGTAATTGCTGCTTCATGAGCGTGTTTTCTGAGTCATCTTCAAAGAAAATAAATAATAGTTGTTCTCCTGATGCAATCGTCTCCTGCAGGTGATTGCTAATTACATAGAAGTTGATATATTCCGGTCGATGAGGATTAATAGCTTTGGCCAATTCCTTAATTTGAAAAATTTCTGCTTCTTTGTTTCTGACTTTCTCAAAATCCTCTTCAAAACCAATAAATTCAGGAAAAGCTTCCCAGACTTGATTACCTAATTTAAAAGCATCAGGGTAATCCGAATAATTAAGAACTCCTGAGGACATCGATTTAATCGTAAAATTTTCATCAAGAACCAGATACTCAACGGCTTTAGCTTTGAGAAATTTTTTCAGCACGGGAATAGGAGGAAAAGGCATAATATTTTTTAGCTTTGCATGGTTCTTTAAAGGCTTGAATCCTTTGCTTAAGCCACATATTGTCTCAACGATGTCGTAATCACGCCCAATTTTGTGCGGGATTTTTCGCTTGGAGTTGGTCTGACTTCTGACAGTGTAATTCTTGGGAGGACTAGTGGTGGAATGCAGAATATGACATGCAGAATGCAGAATTAAAAATCCTTATTTTTCAATACTTACAATAATTCTAAACTCCCGTTTCATTTACGCCCTTTACCACTAGCTTTATTTGAGCAACTAACAACAATAACATGATAACCTACGAAATAAAAAACAGAACCAGATCAATACAGAATGCAGAATTAAGAATGCAGAATTGAAAAATTGTCACTCCTCTTTTGTCTTGACATAGTCTCACTAGATTGTGTTACTATAGTAGTCTGACTAAAAAATATAATAACTTTGGCTATGCCGAAGACAGCAGGGGTCATAGACTTAATATCCTGCCGAGGTTAATGTCCATATAAACGCAGTACCTACTCAGATGAGGAAGGTACTAGATATAGGATCATACATAAAATAACCTCAGCCCCGGCGTTAAGCAGCTCGGGGTTTTTTGCTGAAGAAAATTTTGCCTAACCCCTAAGGAGGTGAGCAGAAAATGGGCAGAACGCTCGCAAACAAAAAAGAAGTCGTAGCGGATCTCAAACAGCTATTAGAAGCATCTCAATTAGCTGTGGTAATTGACTACCAAGGGCTTTCCGTTTCTGAAATCACCGATTTAAGAAACCGCCTGCGAGCAAGTGGTAGTGTCTGTAAAATTACCAAAAATACTCTGATGCGACAAGCAGTAGAAGGTGAACAAGACTGGGCACCGATGACTACTTTCTTACAAGGTTCCTCTGCCTTCATTTTAGTTAAAGATGATGTCGGTAGTGCCATCAGGGCTTACCAGTCTTTCCAAAAAGACACCAAAAAAACCGAGTTTCGCGGTGGTGTCATGCAAGGACAAGCTCTTAGCCAAGAGCAAGTGAAGGCGATCGCCGATCTACCTTCCAAAGAAGAGCTGATGGCTAAAGTGGCTGGCTCAATTAATTCCCTGGCCGCTAAACTGGCTCGCAGTATCAACGAAGTACCCACATCCTTGGGTAGAGGTATCAACGAAGTACCTGGCTCATTGGGTAGAGTCTTGCAGGCGATCGCCAGTAAACAAGAAGACAGTGCTGCCTAAGACACTGTTGATGTACTTACTTTAAACCAATCACATTAATAATTCTATCAAGGAGAGTAATTAATCCATGTCCGAAAAAGTTGCTAGTATTATAGAAGAACTCAAATCTCTGACTTTACTTGAAGCTTCCGAATTAGTTAAGGAAATTGAAGAAACTTTCGGTGTAAGTGCTGCCGCACCTGTGGGTGGTATGGTGATGGCTGCTCCTGGTGCTGCGGCTGGAGCGCCTGGTGCTGCGGCTGAAGCAGAAGAGGAAAAAACTGAGTTTGACGTTATTCTCGAAAGCTTCGGTGATAGTAAAATGAACGTACTCAAAGCAGTACGGGGTATTACTGGTTTAGGCTTAAAAGAAAGTAAAGAGCTAGTAGAATCCGCACCTAAAGCAGTTAAAGAAGGTATTGGTAAAGACGAAGCGGAAGAAGTCAAGAAAAAATTGGAAGAAGCAGGGGCTAAAGTCACTGTTAAATAAACTTAATCGCTAAAGTTGACTTAAAAACTGCACACCCAAGTCCCTCTTATGTGAGTTGATTAACTTCCTAATACTGCTCGATTAACAGAATTTGTTGGTGGAGGAAAGCAGGAAGGCAAGAGAGCTCCAGGAGCAGGGAGAGGATCAAAAAGGGCCGGTTATAAAACCTGCCCTTTTTGTTTTATTGAGATCTTTTACTAAGTCTCACAACTGCCCCCAATTAACCTAGAAGTTGAATAGGAAAGGTATTTAAGCATTCTGTTCTAGAAAGATTTTTTCGGCTTTAGCTGCGTAAATAAAATCACTTTCAACCAGATTGTCAATTTTGTGAGTCCAAATTTCTACGCCACAATGACCCCATCCTACATGGAGCTCAGGGTGATGACCTTGCTCTTCAGACATTTCACCCAACTTAATGGCAAAATCCATAGCTGCCAGAAATGTTTCAAACTTATAGTCTTTGAACAGACGGGTATCATTGTGAGTTAATTCCCAGCCTTGACCAATTTCTTGTAGAAGTTGTTGTTTTTCTGCTAAAGGTAAAGGTGGAACTCCTCCTTGACAAGGGATACATGGTTTTTGATGTAATTCCATTTCAATTTCTTTTTCTTTGGTTAAGTAACTCGATCATATCAAGCAATGACAAATTTTCTCCCTTAGTTCAATGATTACTAACAGAGCAAGAAGAATAAAGGCAGAGAAACTTAGACAAGTTGCTCTAATTGCCCAAAATTCTTGCTTACTATGGTATAAAATTCCATTGCCTAATCAGCTACTAATTCCGTATTAAACTGATTAAAAGCGCGTTTTTTTAACTCTACAGATTCAGAACGGGGCAACAAATCAAAAACCTCCCGTAATACGTCATCAACTGCCTCAAATTTCACTTGTCCGGTACCATTAAATACTATTTCCCCTTCTTGATTGAGTACCACAGTTTGAGGAACCATTCCTTGATAATAATAACCTGCTTCCTGAGCAGTATAATTGGGTTTCACCGGAATAGCGTCCACATTAACAGGAATAATACTCGCTGCTCTTCCATAAAATTCTTGGATGCGAGAAACCACGATCGCAAATTGTTTACAATCACTGCTATCATCCAGATAAAATACCAGTACCGAAGGCATTTTCCGTTCTAGAGACTGAGCTAAAGTTAAACGAGGTGGTACCAATGAACCATTACCAGCATAAACGACAAAAATATTGCCATCATAGCGATCGTTGTCAATAGCTGCCAGTGCAGGCAAAGATTTAAACATTAACAGAGTAAAACAACAAAGAATCACCAGACAAAACTTAATCCAACTTCGCCACCGGAAATTTGCTAACATAATTTTTGATTAGAGCTATTTGAACACAACAAAATTAAATTTATCGATCTAGAATATTTAAGCAGAAAATCGTTGTTAAAATATAACTGTGAATCAATCTGAGAGTAAAACGAGCTCAAGTCAAACTAAGCTTCGCCAAATCAAGAGGTTTGCCCATACTCATTATGCTATTTTGGGACTACACCCTTCTGCTTCGCCTATTGCTATTAGGAGAGCATATCGAGAGCTTAGTAAACGCTATCATCCCGATACTACCCAATTACCGAGGCAACAAGCAAAAGCCAAATTTCAGGAGTTAAATGAAGCTTATGCTATTCTTTCTAACCCCGAAAGGCGATCGCTTTACGATCTCCAAATTGGTTACTCTCGTTGGAATGTAATTCAAACTCCAACCAATTTTCCTCATTCCCATAACTCTAACATTAATGATGTACCTAATTCAGCATATCTCGATCCCACGGATCGACCTCTTTCTGCGGGGGAAATTTTTGCTTTATTACTCATGGGAACGACTTTACTCGGGTGTTTATTATTAGCTATTGCTATTGCCTGGTTAAGAGGTGATGCTTTATAGTGATTACATAACAATCAACCAACTTCATTCTTCATTATGGTAAATCCTAGTCCTGATACTCCTCTCTATAACCATCCCTTACCAGAAATTGAAAAATGGCTTAAAGATCTTGGTTGTAAACAAGATTCTCAAAAATTAAATTGTTGGCATGTGAAAAAAACTACCTGGGAAGCAGAAATTAGTTTAGAAATTGAAGAGTTAAGTGTGTGTTACTGCCATGCAGGTGCTGATGGCAGTGATATTAAGCGCTCTTTTCCCTATTCTCTATCCCGTCAAGATATAGAAGATGCCGTATTTTCTGGCCCCTAAAATAAATAATTATTACAGAAGCTTTCCTGAGGCTGACTGATAACTAACTATTAACCGTAAATTAAAGTTTGTTCCATAAATACTAATTAGTTCAGTAAATATTAAGTTTTAATCGCATTTATTATGAGTTCAACTAAAGAAAAAGTAGAATCAATGTTGAGAAAATTACCAGATGATTGCACAATTGAAGATATCCAATATCATTTATATGTGTTGGGTAAAGTTCGTCAAGGTTTACAAGCAGCTGATTGCCAAGGAGTTTTGCAACAAGAAGAAGTTGAAGGATTATTCAGTAAATGGCTTATCGAGTAGTATGGTCTCCCAAAGCAGTAGAAGATGTAGAGGCGATCGCGGCCTACATTGCCAGAGATTCACCGTCCTATACAGCGGCGGTGATCCAAAAAATTATGGAGATTACAAATAAGTTACCCGAAAACGCTAAAACTGGGAGATTGATCCCAGAAATTGAGGAGTCAACTGTGATCGAGCAATTTGCTTATAGTTATCGACTTATCTACCGAGTAGAAGCAGAAACCGTAACTATTGCAGCAGTAATTCACGGGAAAAGGCTATTATACTTAGCAGAATGATGGGCCTCCCAATCCAAAAATCTAAAATCTAAAATCTAAAATCTAAAATTTTTTTCAAGGACTCCATTGAGGATTAAATCCAGATATGGGTAATTCCTCTAATTTAGGAGTAGGAGATTTTAGAGATGGTAGAATTAATAACCAAAGACGACTACCAACGATAGACTCAGCAGAATCAGTAATTAGTTCCTCTTCGCCATCAGTTTCCCCTCCCTCGGAAGTAATGATCTGATCGAACAAAATGCCAAAACCATCTGGGGCTATACTAAGCTCGATATCCTGATAATCTGGTAAAGCGACTAAGGGAATTGTTGTGGCTGAATTAATATCAACTAAAGCAAAATAGGGTTTTTCTCGGTACTCTTTTTCTCCTTCAATTAATTCGGTTAAAAGACAATAAAGATTACTACCGGAAGGATTAAACTTACAGTCAATAATTGAACCTTTTAAGTTGAGTAATTCTTTTTCTATCCCTTGATTATTAACATAAACTAGAGATCTAGTGTAGCGTAATTGTGGATTATCAGTATTAAAATTAACCATTGCTGCACCAACTCCATTATTAGAAAAAGTTAAAATCCTACCATATTTAGGTAAAAAATCTAAAGGTTTAGCTTCTACCTCAAGAGGGATAATCGCAATACCTTCTCCTTGAGCAATAGCGATCGCCTTTCCATCTGGAGTAATTATAAATTCTCCTCCTTGATTATTGAGGCTTTGAGGATCCTTTCCAGCTTCGACTAACCATAAATCAAAATCAGCAGGATTTTCTCGATTTATTCTCTGTACAATAATTTTTTCGCCATCCTCGCCAGCTAGATCGAATTGATTATTTTGATAATCTTTATTATCAAGTATTAATTCAATTTCTCCAGGAATTTTAGTCATGCCATTAGTTGATAGCCCAGTGGTTACTTTATACAATTGTAAGTTTCTTAAACCTTCAATTCCACTATTCTTTGCTGTTGCTGAAAAAACGATATATTCGCCATTAGGAGAAAATTTAAAATCTACTATAGCTAGATGATCGGGACTAAGAATAGTTTTGTTTTGTCTGGTTAAATTATAAAGAATTAATTTCCCACTATCTTCTCCTTCACTACCTAGATAAGCAAAAGCCCGATCTCTACTTTGAAATTCTGCCACAAAAGTTTCTATTACCGCGCCTAAATTGTCTTTACCTCGAAACTTTTCTCGTGCATTTCGTAAAGAAAGACGATAATCTTTACCATAAGGGATTGTTGAGTCTAGAGTATAGACTAAACGCTTTCCTGCCCAACTAATTTTACCGGGTAAAGGTGGTTCGATCACTAAATTTTTCTCTACACTTTGTCGGTCCATCGGGCGCTCAAAAGTTAAAACAAATGCAGTATCCAAGGCTCCTATTTTTTGATTCTGCCAACTAAATTCTTTAACTTTGGGATGTTTATTAAACAAGCATTCATCATTAATACATATTTTATTTGCTTCTAATAATACGCCAATTACCAACATTAAAATAACTATTAAACTGAGACATAATTTGTCAATTGATTCCCGAAAAAATCTTGTTTTCATTATTTTTATACAGCAGCTTTATAGAATATGTATCTACTATCAATATTAAAAAATCAGGGTTGTTGATAATCTGTTTGGTCAGGTAATTGGATTATATTTTTAAGTGTATATCTGTCAAAAAGATGAACTTTTTCTAAATCCATAGATAGCCACAAATTATCCCCTGCTTTGATAGTATAATCAGGAGAAATTCTTACTTGTAAATTGGTATTAACATCCCCCTCTAAATGAACGGAGATGTATGTATCATTCCCAAGTTCCTCTACCAAATATACATTTACTGGTATATTTTTTGTGGCTGCTGGGCTGAGTTGAAAGTGTTCTGGACGAATACCTAATAAAACTGATTGTTGATTATAGTTTTTGAGGGCTTTTCCCCATTTCTCAGAAAGAGTTACACGAAAAAGAGGATGAGTAATTAGTAAAGGTGTATTAACTACTACGGGAATAAAATTCATTGGTGGAGAACCGATAAATTCTGCCACAAATTTATTAGCAGGTTGATTGTATATTTCTAAAGGTGTAGCAATTTGTTGTATTTCTCCTTGATTCATTACCGCAATGCGATCGCCCATAGTCATGGCTTCAGTTTGATCGTGAGTTACATAGATAGTAGTTATCCCCAGTTGACGCTGTAATTGAACAATTTGAGCGCGAGTTTCTGTCCTCAGTTTGGCATCTAGATTAGATAGAGGTTCATCCATTAAAAATACTTGGGGATTACGGGCGATCGCTCTTCCCAGAGCAACTCTTTGTTTCTGTCCTCCTGATAACTGTCTAGGAAAACGATGTAATAAAGTTTCTATTTGTAACAGTTGTGCTACTTCACTCACTGTTTTTTCAATTATCTTTTCTGAAGAGGAAAGATAACGCCACCCTCGGGGTAAGTTTTGAGTCAACCCTAACAATAGTCTTTCCTTCCAAGCTACCAGCAGTTTTTTGGCCGGGTTTTGATTGGTGCGTCGCAAACCAAAAGCAATATTATCATAAACGCTCAGATGGGGATAAAGAGCATAATTTTGAAACACCATGGCCATATCTCTAGCTTTAGGAGGAAGATCGTTGATTAAGCGATCGCCTAGCCAAATTTTCCCACCGGTTACTTCTTCTAAACCAGCAATGAGACGTAAAATGGTACTTTTGCCACAACCGGAAGGACCGACTAAAACCATAAACTCTCTCTCTTTTACAGTTAAGTTAATTCCTTTTAAAACATTGATATGAGTAGATTTTGCTTGAGAGTGAGTAGGATTTTTTTGATTGGAGGTGGAAGTCTCAAAAGTTAAATTTGCTGGAGTTATACTCCTAGGGTTTGAGGGTGGAAAACTTTTATAGAGGTTTTCCAAAATAACTTCTGCCAAGGTTACAATTCCATTATTTAGCGATTAGTTTTGCATTATACTATAATAGCTTCACTGTTAATTTTGCAGCCAGAGCGCCTCTACTGTTCAAAAGAAGTATGACAGTTACTTAATGGATTTCAAATCATTACCTCCCACCACCTATCCTCTAGGAGCAACTTGGGATAAAGAAGGAACAAACTTTGCTCTGTTTTCGGAAAACGCCACAAGTGTTGAATTGTGTCTGTTTGATGACAAGGATGGGGAAACTCGCTTGCCTCTGGTTGAGGTAGAAAACCATGTCTGGCACGATTATCTTGCGGGAGTCAAACCAGGACTCAAATATGGATTTCGCGTTAACGGACCCCATCAACCTAAGCAGGGACAACGCTTCAATCCCGCCAAACTCCTGCTCGATCCCTATGCCAAGGCGATCGCTGGTGATGTCATTTATGGAGAGGAAATCTTCAGCTATCCTTGGGGTAATCCCCAAGAAGATCTAGCCCTATCCTACTCAGATGATGCTCACCTGATGCCCAAGGCAGTTGTTATCGATCAATCCTTTGACTGGCAAGGCGATCGCCTCCTGCAACTTCCCTGGCAGGACACCATCATTTACGAAACTCACCTCAAAGGGTTCACCAAGCTACACCCAGACATTCCTGAAAACCTACGCGGCACCTATGCTGGATTAGCCCATCCTGCGGCGATCGCTCACCTCAAGTCCTTGGGCATTACTGCCGTAGAATTATTACCCGTGCATCACTTTCTCCTTTCCCCAGGATTTCTGGTAGAGAGAGGACTTTGCAACTACTGGGGCTACGATCCCATCGGCTATTTTGCGCCCTATTCTGGTTATAGTGCCAGTGGTATGCTCGGGGAGCAGGTAGCAGAGTTCAAACAGATGGTCAAGAGCCTCCACGCTGCTGGAATTGAAGTAATTCTGGATGTAGTCTACAATCATACCGGAGAGGGCAATCACTTGGGTTCCACTCTCTGTTGGCGAGGCATCGACAATCAGGTTTACTATCGTTTGGTAGAGGACAATCCTCGTTATTACATCGAGGGCTTTACTGGCTGCGGCAATTGTCTCAATACTCCCCACCCTCAAGTGTTAAAGCTGATTATGGACAGCCTGCGCTATTGGGTATTGGAGATGCACGTTGATGGCTTTCGCTTCGATTTAGCAGCGGCTTTACCTAGAGGGGAATTAATCGAAGTAGCAATCTGGCGAGGTGGCAGAAAGCGGATTGTTAAGGTTGCCAACCACGATTTCGATCCTCTTGAACCCTTTTTTACCATCATCCACCAAGATCCAGTTCTCTCGAGAGTGAAACTGATTGCCGAAGCTTGGGATGTGGAAGAAAACGGTTATCAGGTGGGGAACTTCCCCACTTTGTGGTCAGAGTGGAATGACAAATATCGCGATGGTATGCGGGATTTCTGGCGTGGTGAAAACATTACTCTGGAAAAATTTGCTAACTGGTTTATGGGTAGTCCTGATTTGTATCAAAGCAACTCTCGTCGCCCCCATGCCAGCCTTAACTATATCACCTGCCACGACGGTTTCACCCTCAACGACTTAGTCAGCTACAATGAGAAACACAATGAAGCCAATGGTGAAGCAAGTGGCACCCAAGACAATCACTCCTGGAATTGTGGCGTAGAAGGGGAAACAGGTGACCCAGAAGTGCTACAGTTGCGAGAGCGACAGAAGCGTAACTTCCTGAGTATGCTCATGCTATCTCAGGGTGTTCCCATGCTGTTAGGGGGAGACGAAATGGGACGAACTCAGCGGGGCAACAACAATCCCTACTGTCAGGATAATGAAATTTCTTGGTTTAATTGGGATTTAACGGAGGAAAATACTGCCTTGTTGGAGTTTACTCGCCAGTTAATTCGGTTGCGCCAGCAGCATCCGGTGTGGCGGCGTCGTAATTGGTTACATCAGGGTTCCGAGCGCAAGGAGCTGGTTTGGTTTAACTCAGATGGGAGTGCCATAGCTGAGGAGCAATGGCAAGAAACGGTTCGTGCCCCGATCGTCTTCTTGAATGGTGAGGGAATTGCCGCTGCGGATGCGCCAGATAATAGTTTTTTGCTTCTTCTTAACTCCCAGGCTGACATGGTTGAGTTTCTGGTTCCGAGTGAGTTACAGCAGAGGGCTTGGCGGGTTGTAATTGATACTGCTGCAGCTGGCTTGGTCGAAGAAAACAGGATTTATCAAGGCAGCCAAAGCTTGCTAGTGCCAGAGCGATCGCTGTTGGTCCTAATTAGTTGATTTTAGCTTGATTACCGCATTGGGTACTGCTCCTAATTAAGATTTTCAGACTTAGGTGATCTTTAAATTGATTTTTTTGGGTACTCTGTGAGTACAAATGATAAAGTGTTATCCTTAGATAACCTCAGCTATGGATGAAAGGCGAACATCTCAAAGAATTATAGCTACTAGTCTAGTTTACGAGCTTAATGGCAATTTTCTGGGAGTTTCTCTAGATTTAACTCGTTCCGGGATTCGGCTAAGTGTTTCTAAAAACTTTGCTCACTTTGATTCCTTTTCCATTCAACTCAAACCCTTTAAAGAAGAGGAATTTCCTCAAGTTACTCTCGTAATTCAACCCCTCTGGCGTCGCGCTCGAAATCGGAGTTATGACGAAATTGGAGCCAAAATTATCCAAGTTGAGCAAGCCCAGCAGTGGCAAGAATTATGGGACTGGTATTTTGAAAATGAAGTAGCAGTGAGGAAACTATTCTCTGTCTATGAGAAAAGATTCTCTCTTAGCTTGATGAATCCTAGCAAATTATTGCAGGGTTATCTCGAAGGCAAAAGGGATTTTGCTAAATACGATCTGAAATGGTCCAATCTGATGGGTGCCGATCTCAGTGGCGCCGATCTCAGTGGCGCCGATCTCAGTGGCGCCGATCTCAGTGAAGCTAGACTGAGTGGGGCTAATCTGAGTGGAGCCGACTTGAGTGGAGCTGCGCTGAGTAACGCTAATCTCACTAGAGCGGACCTAAATGAGGCTAACTTGAGAAAAACTCAGAGCCAGCAGCTTCCTGAACAATGGCATAGAGTTTGGGATATTGTGAATCAGGGTACCTCAGGACAAGTTCTGAGTAAGGCCGATCTAATTTGGGCAGATCTCAGAGAAGTTAACCTCAGAGAGGCTAACTTAATTTGGGCAGATCTTAGAGAAGCCAACTTGAGAGAGTCTAACCTAAGCAGAGCCAACCTAAGTGGAGCTGACTTGAGCAACGCCGATTTGAGTGGAGCTGATCTCAGCAACGTCGAGCTGAGCAGTGCTGATTTGAGTAATGCTAATCTGTTTATGGCAAACCTGAATCAAGCTAAGCTCGATAGACTAACTAAGATCCCTAATAAATGGCGTAAGGTTTGGGAAATTGTCAATCAGGGTGCCCAGGGGCAAGATCTGAGCGAGACTGACCTGAAAGGAGCTAACCTGAGAGGAGCTGACCTGAGAGAAGCTAATTTGATGGGAGCTGACCTGAGAATGGCTGACCTGAGAGAAGCTAATCTGAGTGGGGCTAATCTAAGAGGGGCCGATCTCAGTAGGGCTGATTTGAGGGGAGCTGACCTAAGTAATGCTAACCTCTTTAAAGCAGATCTTAATCAAGCTAGGTTCGATAGATTAACTAAGCTTCCTGATAAATGGCGTAAAGTTGGGTAAATTCTGAATTAGGGTACTGAAAGGTAATACCCTCACTCCCAACCTTACTCACAGGTTTAATATTTTCATATTTCTTAAGCAATTCAACAATTCTGCATTCTGCATTCTGCATTCCACCACTAGTTCCCTACAATTAGTTGATGAAACTCGTCTATCATGAAAGTGGGATTTCAAAATAAAAATTGCCTTTATGAAAATTAAACTACAGGTACCTACAAGTGAGCTAGTTGCCGATGTGTTCGCAATCCTTGAGCATCCGATTATTTTGATGGCTTTGGCTTTAGTAATAATAGCTGTATGTTTGTTATTCCTACAGCAGCGAAGACGAAATAGAGAGTGGCGATCGCTACTAAGTTTGCCTTCTCCTCCCGGTTTATGGCCCCTTGGTCAGGTTCTAGAGCTTCTGGCAGCCGCTAAAGCTGGACAGTTTTCCCAGAAGCTGTTGACATGGGCTCTACAATTCCAAGGAAAATACGTATTTTGGCTGGTTAATCGCCCCATTGTGGTATTTACCAAGCCAAAAACCATCGAAACAATCCTGATGCAGGGACAAGCTGATGGAACTATCGCCCGTAGCCGATCGTTTTACAACGCCTATGCGGATGTATTCGGAGCGCACCTAGGCAATCAAAGTGGTCCCGACTGGCGATGGCGACGGCAGACAGTGGTGTCTGGCTTCAAAACTAACCGTTTTGTCAGCAAAATCGACGTAATTTTGTCTGGCTGCGATCGAGTGGTGGAGGCGATCGCTGTTTCAGCTCGACGGCAGCAAACTCTACAAGTAGATCCCCTGTTTGTGGAACTCACCATGCGACTCATCTCCTATTTTTTACTTGGTATTCCCCTCAAAGAAGATAATTCCTCCACAACCTCCCTTGAAGAAGTTCCCTTTGAACCCAACAAAGTTTATGCTGCTTTAGGGGTGCTAGAAAAACAAGTATTACTTCAGTCAACGACTACCAATAAATGGTTAAAGTTTCTACCTAAACAGAAGAACAAGCGTGCTCAAGAGGCTTACAGAATCCTGCACGAATTCCTCGACAGCCGCATCGATTTAGCGTTGGAAATTGCCCGTCAGCCAGAAGGAAAAACAGCAGCAGCAAACCCCTTACTCGCGCAGTCCATATTAGTACATCTAGCCAAATCTCCCCACCACAACCAGGAAACTCTGTTCTCATCAACGATGGCATTACTTTTTGCCGGACACGATACTACCGCTCACACTCTCTCTTTTACCCTTGGAGAGCTTGGTCTCAACCCTAAGGCATTTCAATCAGCCCAAGCTGAAGTAGATCGCCTGTGGGAAAAGGAAGGTGGGTTAAGCGCTGAGACTCTCGATGAACTGGTGTATGTAGAAGCTGTCGTCAAAGAAAGTATGCGCCTGCATCCAGTCGTAACAGGGATTCCTTTGATAGCAACTCAAGATACCGAAATCGAAGGAATTCATATACCTGCTGGTACAGGGGTGGAAACGTTTTTCCTCGCGGCGGGGCGAGATCCTCAGATGTATCCGCAACCGGATGAATTCCGGCCCGAACGATGGCTGCAATCTGCAAATTCTTCCCAGCCTCTGTTATTAAGTTTTTCCCTAGGAGCTCATTACTGTGTTGGAGATCCATTGGCATTATTAGAAGCAAAGCTAATGCTAGCCTTGTTGCTGCGCCATTTTGATTGGGAGTTGGAAAATGGTCGAAATTCTTTGGAAAAATTGAATCAACATTTAACAATTTTTCCGAGCGATCTTATGCCAATTCGTTTTACTGAGCGAGCCTTATCTCCTGCAGTTAATCCTGTTATCCTAGCAGAGGAGCAGGGAGAACGGAGCAGGGAGAGGGGTTTTCAAATTTCTCCCCCGCCCCCTGCTCCGGAGCTCCCTTGCAGCCTTCACCAATAATTTTTGCTTAACCGAGCAGTATTGGGATAAGGGTATGTGTTTAGAAATGAGAAAATGTTCATATAAGAACATTTTAAGGAGTCAAATTAAGACACTATTGATAGTAAAAACACCCCTTAAATCGATTTTTATTTTTACAATTTAAAATAAATTTCGTTTGTAAAATTCTCTTATTTGAGCTAATTCTATTTAATGAAAGCATTTTTACGTAGCCAAAAATGTTCTTACGTGAACATTTTTTTTTTAGTAAATAGAGTCACTCAATAAATAGATTTGAATATAGCTGTTATCATATCTTATGAAGTACATTTATACACCCTGGCTTTTGTTGATTGTTGATAGTTGATAGTTGATTGGGTGTACCTCATAAGGAGTGAAAATTGCTCTACTAAAATGATTTGGCAAAAATTAATGACTTTCGATTTAGAACGAAAAAGTTTTTCTTGGGCTTAAAATAGGTATAGTAGTCTTACCAAGGTGGACAAAAAGCATTCATCTTAACCATTACTTTTAAAACACGATGTGAGCCATGACTTCAGAATCTCATTTAGATCAAATTACTCAACCAATCTTAACTGCATCTCCCGAAGTTCGTGAAATTATTGAGCGAGTTTTACACTTAGAAAAAAATAAACTTTATCAAAAAAAATTACGCTATATTAATGATGATATTTTAAGGATTATTAAAGAATATGTTCAATGAAAATACTTTCAATTCAACTCTGTAATTTTCGTCAGTTTTATGGTCGAACTCTCGTCATAGAGTTTGCTAAAGGAGAGAGTAATACAACAATTATTCATGGTAATAATGGGTCAGGTAAAACCACCTTGTTAAATGCTTTTACTTGGGTACTTTATCATAAATTTACTGCTGCCTTTGGTGCTAGTGAATTATTAGTGAATAAAAGAGCAATTATGGAAGCTAACCTAGAAACTTCCGTAGAGTGTTATGTAGAAATTACCTTTGAACATGACCATAAAAATTATCAAATGAAACGTCGATGCTACGCTTTTCGCGATCGAGATGACAAAATTCACACCACCGAAAGCCAACTTTTTATGTTAGTTGCTGGGGATGATGGTAGATGGGTACATCCTTTAGAACAACCAGAAGATATCATTGAGAAAATTTTACCTCAAAGCTTGCATCAATATTTCTTCTTTGATGGTGAACGTATTGACCATATTTTTCGCTCCGAAGATAGAAATAAAATTGCCGAAGATACTAAAGAATTAATTGGAGTAAAAGTATTAGAACGAGCTATTAATCACTTAAAAAAAGCCAAGAAAACTTTGTTTAATGAATTAAAAAGTTTGGGAGATGTAGAAACTAAGAAGTTATTGAAGCAACGAAACGACTTAGAAAACTCTCTAGAACAATTACAACAAGAAGAACAATTAATTCTCGAAAAATTAAGCCAACAAGAGCAGGAAAAAAAAGCGATCGCCAATCAGTTACTAGACATGGTTGGCTCGGAAAGCTTACAAAAATTAAAGCAACAATTAGAAGCGGAGGAAAGACAATTACGTCAAAATTTAGTCCGAGCACACACTCAACTTAAAAAAGTAATTTCTAGTAAAGGTCATACTATTTTTTTAGAAGAAGTTGCTCAACAAGTTCAAAAATTTATTGAGCAATTAAGAGAGAAAGGAGAATTACCAAGTGGCATTAAACAACAATTTGTTCAGCAATTATTAGCTCGTAAACAATGTATTTGTGGAACAGAATTAACCGAAGGAGATGAGCATTATAATCATGTAAAAGCATGGATGAATAAAGCTGGAATTGCCGAGGTAGAAGAAGCAGCCATTCGCTTGGAAACTCAAGTCAATCAAATTAATGGTCAAACCCATCAGTTTTGGCAAGAAGTAGAACAATATCAAGAAAATATTAATCAAGAGCGCAGTCAATTGTCAGAAGTTGAAAATAAACTTGATGATTTAAAAAATAAACTGCGCAAGTATCCAGATGAAGAGATACAAAAACTACAAAAATCTCAGGATAATATAGAACAAAATATCAGACAATTAACTTTAAATCAAGGAGAAAATACTTTTCAAATAGAAAATATCACCAAGGATCTAGAATTAATAGATAAACAGCTAAATAAACATAATATTAAAGCCGAAAAGCAAGCTTTAGCTCAGAGAAGGATTAAAGCCACTGAAGAGGCGATCGCCCGCCTTGTAGAAGTAAAATTTCGTCTAGAAAATCAGTTTCGAGTATCTTTAGAGAAACGAGTTCAAGAAATTTTTGATTCCATTTCATTTACCCCTTATGTACCTTATCTTAGTAGTAATTATGAATTAAATTTAAGGGAAAATACTTCAGGAGTAGCCATGTCGGTGGCTGCTTCTACAGGGGAAAATCAGATTCTTAGTTTATCTTTTATCGGTGCCATTATTGATATGGTCAGAGAATGGTCTCAAAAGAATACTTTGATGGGACCCGATAGCAGTCAATTACCGGTTCTAATGGATTCTCCATTTGGGAACTTAGATGAAATTTATCGCCGTCAGGTAGCCAAATCTATTCCTCAATTAGCTAATCAATTAGTAGTTTTAGTGACTAAAACTCAATGGCGTGGAGAAGTAGCTACGGAAATGGCCAATCATATCAATAAACAGTATATCTTAGTTTATGTCTCTCCTAAGCCAGATTGTGAAGAAGACACCATCGAGCTAAATGGAGTAACTTATCCGTTAGTAAAAAGAAGTCCTAATGAGTTTGAATATACTGAAATTATTGAAGTTAATTGAAGTTATGTAGCAATCCTATTTGAGTTGTAGCAAATTCGGGTGCAAGCTTGGTGCCCCTTCAGTTGATCTGTTACATGATTAAATAAAATTGGTATAAGCGATCGCCATTGACAAGAAAATTCTGAATGCTGAATTTTCCTTCACCATAGTTTATCTTCAACAGTAGGGTGGGCATTGTGGTAAAAACTCTCGAACCGATGGGACATTTTTTGGTAATGCCCACCACATGAGAGATATCAATGGGTGGTGGGCATTGTCACGATCATTGCTCGAAGACAAATAAGATGTGGACAAGCAATGCCCACCCTACTACGAATGTCACTGAAATAAGCGATCACAAAGCGTGCTTCCTTTGCGTCTTCGTGTCTTTGCGCGAGACAAAGATTACTTAAATCAGTGCCATTCGTATAAAGTAGCCCAAAAATTAACAGCTTGACCGCCAACCAACACCAGATCGATATCCTCCTGTTGTAGCTGAATAAATACCTCTTTTAATTCAATCGGGTTCAGCTTCTTCATCTTCGCTATTCCATAAAGAGCTAGACCAATTAAAATCATTTAGATCTGGTTGCCATTTATCGGCAAATAAGATATATTTAACAATTTTTTGTGCTTGCTGTGGTGGCAAGTTGTTGAGTTTTGCTCTCGCTACTTTTTTTGGTTCTATGAGCCTTTTACTAGCTCGTTCGTTGTTATCCATCTTGTAATTTTCTTTTCTTGGTTTGTACTGAGTAACTTAACGTAAGTTGCTATTTACAAATTTTGTCTATTATTTCTGAGTTAGATCCCCCCTAGCCCCCCTTATCAAGGCTACCGTGTACACACATCTCCTGATCGACCCCAAAATCCTGCCTCTCGCCCCCCTAGCCCCCCAAGTTTGGGGGGAACAAGATAAGAAAGTCCCCGTTAAACAAACAGCGAAGCATCTGCTGGCTTCCCCGAACAAACAGCGAAGCA
>JAAUYA010133784.1_pt1 | contig 26236 bp, 26 predicted proteins | sample 7278161 | NCBI WGS metagenome assembly JAAUYA01 (sample SAMN14350120, study PRJNA611818) | marine sediment metagenome | isolation source: surface marine sediment (3m) | place: French Polynesia: Moorea | collected 2018-08
AGCTAAAAGTTGCAGGTAATTTTTCTTATTTAAAGTAAGGGTCATTTTTCCATTGCTCCTTATCATATTCTGCATGGGTTAAAAAATATTTAAAATAGGCTACTTGTTCTTTATAGTCGATAGCGAGAATTAGGCGATATTTATTACCTTTAACGTTTAAAACTGTAAAATTTCCCACAGCTTCGGCATCCCTATAAACCTTTTGTAGTTGAATTAAATTTTGCCATTGGGCTTTTTTGATAGTCTGGCAAAAGGCTTGAATCGTTTTAGTTGCATCTGGATATTTAGATGCTACCTGCTGAAGTTTGCCTGCCGAAATTAAGTGCATTTTGGCATAGATAGTTAGTATGGTTTTCAGCTCAAAAACTTACTATCTATGTTTGCATATTGAAAACCGAGTTGTCAAAATCTATAGTGTTTGTCAATTTCTTGGCAACAGAGCCCATCTACCAATGCTGAAGCTTTCGGTGAAAGCTTCAGAGAATTTAAAGTGTTTCTAGTGTTGTGTCAGAAGGAGGAACAGTTTGCTAGAATAATGTAGATGATTTACTTTTTTTCCCTCAGATGCCATGATTGCCCAACTTGACACTCCCCAAATGTCCCCCCAGCAATATTTAGCCTGGGAAGCTGAGCAACCCACCCGCTACGGCTATATTGATGGTCATGTCTACGCTATGACTGGTGGCACCATCCCCCATAACCAAGTTGCTGTAAATCTAGTTGCTTTAATCAAACCCCACCTACGCGGCAAACAATGCAAAACCCTCAGCAGCGACGCCAAAATTGCTATTACAGAGCAAGGTCCTTTTCACTATCCAGACGTATCGGTTACCTGTGATGAGCGAGATCGTACTGCCCGAGACTATATCCGTTATCCCTGTCTAATTGTAGAAGTTCTCTCTAGCACGACAGAAGCCTTTGATCGCGGCAAAAAATTTAGACACTATCGCCACATTGAAACATTAAAAGAATACGTCTTGATTGCTCCTGAGCAAATGAGCGTAGAATGCTATCGCCTAAACGAAAACGGAAGATGGGAACTTTACCATTATGCTAGTAGCCCTGACAGCCCAGGCGATTGTCAGATTGAACTTACGAGCATTGAGCTAGCTTTTCCAATTAACTTACTCTATGAAGATATTGATCTGCTCGAGAACGGTTCTGTTTTTTAAATTATTTTTAGCATAAAAATCAATATTTTTTATCTGATATTTTTAAAAATACCAGAGATAAAGTAAAGAGAATATAACCGACGCAATAACCTGCTAAAATATCTGTTAGCCAGTGTACTCTTAAATAGGTACTACCTAATCCCATCAACAAAAGCACTATAATTGCTGTAACATAAAGTCTAATTTTTTGTTGGGGAAATCGCACTGAAATTATATGTATAAGTAGGAAGTATAAAAGTAAGTTGCCTGAGGCGTGACCGCTAGGAAAACTTCTGCCATGAATATTTTCCGCTAATCTTCCCAACGGACGGTCGCGAGCAAATAAAGGTTTAAGCACCTGATCAATTAATAGCAAGACTGTGAGAGAAGAGGCAGCGACTACTTGAGCTTCTAACCATAAACGTCGCCAACAAAGAATACCTAAACTAAATAAAACAATAAAAACAGCTACTTCTGCTTCTCCTAACAAATAAAAGAGCTTGGCAACATGAATAAATGAAGATGGGAGCTGATTGTGGAGTAGTTGTAAAAAAGATTCATCAAATTCATTTAAATTTTCTTGGACAAGTTGCCAAGAAAGCCAACTCAAAAACGTAAGACAAAAAAAGGAAATAATTAAATTAACTTTGTCAAAAACTTCAAAAAATGTGCTGCTTTTAAATATGTATTTGAATTTCATTTTTAAAATTATGTATTCTAGATTACCATCGAAAAATGATAAGTTAGCGAATCCTAGCATCTTCAAAGATCATTAGTCAACATTATCAATCATTATCGCCAATAATTTGTGTTTGCCAACTTTTTCCTTGATATTTGTTTGTCAGGTTTCAAATTAAGCTAGAATTACCCTTAAGTCATGATTGGTTATCTGCCCTTAATTTATAGATACTAATCAATGGCCATCAATTACCAATCATTAATTACATAACAACTACTAATTACAATTACACTGACAAAATATGAGTGATTTAATTGCGATCGCCTACGACGACCGATATAAAGCTGAAGAGGTACGCCTCACTTTAGCTAAATTAGAAAGAGAACATCTAATCGAATTAGAAGATGCTGCCGTAGTAGTGAAAGACAAAGAAGGGAAAGTGAAACTCAAACAAGCAATTAACCTAACGGCTGCTGGTGCTGCTAGTGGTGGTTTTTGGGGTTTACTCATCGGCACACTCTTCTTTGTTCCTTTGTTTGGTGCTGCTGTGGGTGCTGCTACTGGTGCTCTTGGTGGTGCTTTAACTGATATTGGGGTAGATGATGATTTTATGCGGGAATTAGGAAAAAATCTCCAACCCGATAACTCAGCTCTATTTATTCTAGTGCGGAAAGTAACTCCCGATAAAGTATTAGATGAAGTGAGCAAATATGGAGGCAAAGTTTTGCGGACTTCTTTGAGTAAAGATGACGAAACTCAATTACAAGAAGTTCTCGATCGTCATGGGATTAAGCCTCAATAATGAGATTGCAGAATACATTGTAGGGTGGGCAGTGCCCACCATTAGAGCTTTGGTTAATAATACGGACAGCAAAGTTAAACGTCTGTAAGAAAATTATGATTCCTCACAAGTTACAATCTCTCAAAAAATTCCTAGTTAATACATTATTTAATCCAAAGCATTCTAACTTTTTTGTAGCTTCTTATTTGCTCTTACTTGCCATCATAGTACGATTACCATTTTTCTTCAAAGATGTCATTGACTGGGATGAAAGTACATATATATTGATGGGACAATCTGTACTCGATGGACATCTTCCTTACACTGAATTATGGGATCTTAAGCCGCCAGGTGCATTCTTAATGTATGCTGTTTTTATTATTTTATTGGGCAAGAGTATAGTATCTATACGTATTGCTGGAGCATTATGTGTAGCTTCAACATCTTTTTTCACATATCTTGTTGGAAATCGTTTATGGAATAATTGTGTAGGTATCTTAGCAGGAACACTATGCGTTCTTCTATCTAGTCTTCTTCCATCAGGACAAAGTACGATGACAGAACATGTTGCACTGGTAACACTTGTCGGTGCGCTCACCCTTTTAGTTAGCCAAAGAACAACTCCTCGCATTCTCTTTTTTGCTGGAGTTTTAATGGCGATTGCAAGCATGATTCGTCTTAATCTTGCTTACGTCACAGTTATCATAGGCTGCTTTTCTTTATTGGAAAATAAACCACGATCTAGTTATGATTTCCTAAAGCGTGGAATTGCCTACGCTGCTGGCATTTTTATAGTCATTGGTCTGATTTCTCTCCCCTATATTGTCACTGGTCATCAGCAACTCTTGTGGAATTCAATGATATTAGCTCCGCTGAGCTATGCTAACTCACAACTTTCAATTTTAGAAATCTTTAGAACACACATAAGGTTCATACGAAAAAGTATTTCTAATATTCAAGAAAGCCTTTTCGGGATTAGTGTTTTGATATGGATTGGAGGCTTAGCCGGAATTTTATTGAGTGTAGTGCAATGGAAAAACGCCTCTAGAGAAAAACAAAGAGGTCTGGTTTTGCTTTATCTGTTTCTAGTTGGTACAGGAATATCTATTGTCAAAGGAGGAGCTGCATATAGCCATTACTTAATTCAACTTGTTCCCTTTATAGCTTTACCAGCAGCAGCATTCTTGGATGCCCTACTTTCTAGTCGTGTTCGATGGCTAACAATTACTGTGGTTGTGTTGGCATTAGTATTATCATTAAAGCCAATCATAGGCAATTATAAGTGGAGAGCCTCACAATTTATAGCAAACAAAGGGCTTAATTATGGATCAGCATACGAAATAGCAGCTTATCTAAAGCAGGAAAATACCTTAGATGAACCCGTATATATGATGTCTGACCATATCGTATTCTGGCTCATAGATAAAAAGCCCCTGAGTAAATCTACAACACACCCTTCAAATATTTCCAAGGATTATCTTCTCAAGTTTATGGTAGGAGCAGATGCTTCCACAGAAAGGGAAATAGTTAAGATAGTATCTCAAAGACCAAAATTTATTGTCAAGGAAAAGAATGTCTGGTATCTATCTCAAAAAAAAGCAGCAAGATCATTGCTTGAAGAGACCTTGAGCAATGATTATAAGATGGTAAAGGAAATTCAAGGAAGACAAATTTATCTTAGGAATGAGAATTAAACAGAGATTTTCATGGCACAAAAATGACACCTAAAATCTTCACTTGAGGTTAAACCAGAAATTCCAAGAAGAGCTTTAGCATTTAATCTGCTAATATTAATAGAGAAAAAAATATTTATTTTTAAGGAAGAAATTAAACTTAAACATGGGCAATAAGCCAACAGTTGCTATATCTCACTTAGGTTGCGAAAAAAACCGCATCGATTCAGAACATATGCTAGGACTTTTAGCACAAGCAGGCTATCAAGTAGATAACTGCGAAGAATTAGCTGATTACGTAATTGTTAATACCTGTAGCTTTATCCAAGCAGCAAGAGAAGAGTCAGTGCGAACTTTAGTAGAATTAGCAGAAAACAACAAAAAAATTATTATTTCTGGTTGCATGGCCCAGCATTTTCAGGAAGAATTACTGACAGAATTACCTGAAGCAGTAGCCTTAGTTGGAACTGGTGATTATCAGAAAATCGTTGAGATTATTGAAAGAGTAGAAACCGGAGAAAGAGTTAAAGAAGTTTCTGCTGAACCTACCTATATTGCTGATGAAAATATCCCTCGTTATCGTACTACTACTGAAGGGGTAGCCTATTTAAGAGTCGCCGAGGGATGTGATTATCGCTGTAGTTTTTGTATCATTCCTCACCTAAGAGGTAATCAGCGATCGCGTACTATAGAATCAATTGTCAGGGAAGCACAACAATTAGCAGAGCAAGGAGTACAAGAACTAATCCTCATCTCTCAAATTACCACCAACTATGGCTTAGATTTGTACGGAGAACCTAAATTAGCTGAATTATTAATCGAGTTAGGAAAAGTTGACATACCCTGGATTAGAATTCATTATGCCTATCCCACGGGCTTGAGCAAAAAAGTCATCGCGGCGATTAGAGAAACTCCCAATATCTTGCCCTATCTTGATTTACCTCTACAACACTCCCATCCAGAAATTTTAAAAGCGATGAATCGTCCTTGGCAAGGACAAGTCAATGATAGAATCATCAGTCAAATTAAGATAGCCCTTCCTGAAGCGGTAATACGGACAACTTTTATTGTCGGATTTCCAGGAGAAACTGAAAAATATTTCCACCATCTGTTACAATTTGTAAAGAGACATCAATTTGACCATGTGGGAGTATTTACTTTCTCCCCCGAAGAAGGGACCCCAGCTTATAGTTTGGCTGGCCAAGTTCCAGAAACAGTCAAAGAAAGTCGTAGAGATGCCTTAATGAAACTACAACAACCAATTGCTGCTCAAAAAAACCGAGCTGAAGTAGGAAAAGTTGTAGAGGTGCTGATTGAACAAGAAAATCCCCTCACGGGACAATTAATCGGTCGTTCAGCACGTTTTGCCCCCGAAGTTGACGGGGTAGTATATGTTCAAGGTGAGGCATCCTTAGGTTCAATAGTATCAGTTAAAATTACTGATGCTCACACCTATGACCTTTACGGTGAAATAACACCGATAGAAGGTTTTTAGCAAGACAATCCCTTCTAGCTGACAACGTTAATATTTTACAACGATTTCGGGGAAGGGGTTACGATTACTACTGTAGTAACTAGATTTGAGCGGTAAAAATTAATGTAGGCATTCTACCTGCACTCCCTGCGGGAAAAACCTCGACCGCAAGACAAAAGCCATTATTAATTATTAATCATTTTGATAATTCAGATCGTATTGCTATAGTAGCGCCAAAAATTAGCAAACCAAAAGCTTAAAAGTTATTTACTCTACCTATGACAACTTCTTTCAAAAGTTTAGGACTATCTGATTCTATTGTAGAACAATTAGAAGAAATAGGTTTTCTAACCCCAACTAAAATTCAGGCATTAGCCATCCCCGAATTACTAACAGGTCGTGATGTAGTAGGTCAATCACAAACAGGGACTGGAAAAACTGCTGCGTACTCTCTACCCCTCTTGGAAAACATCGACCCCAAACAATATCAAGTGCAGGCTCTAATTTTAACTCCGACCAGGGAATTGGCGCAGCAAGTGGCAGAGTCACTTAAAGAAATTACTGGCAAGCAGCGACTATATATTCTCACTGTCTATGGCGGACAATCCATTGAACGGCAAATTCGTTTTTTAGACAAAGGAGTTCATGTTGTAGTAGGAACTCCGGGCAGGATTATCGATCTACTCAAACGGAAAAAACTGAATTTAGGTCACTTGCGCAATGTAGTTTTGGACGAAGCTGATGAGATGCTGAGCATGGGCTTTATCGATGATGTTAAACAAATTATGGCTCAAACTCCTGCACAACGCCAAACTGCTTGCTTTTCGGCTACCATGCCGGCAGAAATCGAACAACTGGTAAACGAATTTCTCTACGATCCTGTCACTATCACAGGGGAAAAACCGCAAGATACTCCTTCAAAAATTGAACAACAAGTCTATATGGTGCCCCGAGGTTGGTCGAAAACTAAGGCACTGCAACCAATTTTAGAAATAGAGGCTCCCGAATCAGCACTTATTTTCGTGCGGACTAAACGTAGTGCTTCTGAGTTAACGAATAAGTTACAAGAGTCTGGGCAAAGTGTAGATGAATATCACGGTGATTTAAGTCAACAGCAACGAGAAAGGCTGGTACAACGCTGGCGTGATGGCAAAATTAAGCTAGTAGTAGCCACAGATATTGCCGCTAGGGGTTTAGATGTGGAAGACTTAACCCACGTGTTTAACTACGATCTACCAGATAATAGCGAAACCTACATTCACCGGATTGGACGTACAGGGCGTGCCGGGAAAACGGGAAAAGCGATCTCTCTGGTGGAACCAAGCGATCGTCGCTCTTTACGGCAAATTGAAAGGCGAATTAAACAGAGAATCGAAGTAGGGAAAATTCCCAACCGTTCCACTGTAGAAGGCAAACGCATAGAAAAATTACAATCACAAGTAATGGAATGTTTAGCTGGTGAAAGGATGGCTTCTTTCTTACCCATTGTTAAAGAATTAAGCGCCGAATACGATCCCACAGCGATCGCCGCAGCAGCATTGCAAATGGTGTACGATCAAAACTGCCCTGCTTGGTTACGACAAGATTGGGAAGTACCATCTCCTGCTGTACCGAAACCAAAAATTAAAGGTAAGGGTAAATCGAGTCGTAAATATGGCTCTCGTAACTCTAGCTCTAAATCTGATTATCCTGGTAAACCTCAACGCGCTCGCTCTCGTGGGGTTCAAGAAACTGGTTATTATCAAAGATAATTAGATGTTGGGTTTTTAGGTGTCAGGTGTTATCAATCAACAATCAACAATCAACAATCAACAATCAACAGTGGATGCTACTACTTTCGCTGGAACTGATACTCACTATAGTAATACAACTAACTGGAAGGGGTTAATTGAAAATTATCGTCCCTATCTCCCCGTCAGTGAATCTACCCCCATTGTTACCTTACTCGAAGGCAATACTCCTTTAATTCCTGTCCCAGCAATTTCTGAGATAGTTGGTCGTAATGTGAAGGTATGGGTTAAATATGATGGACTAAACCCTACTGGCTCATTTAAAGATAGGGGCATGACGATGGCAATCTCCAAAGCTAAAGAGGCTGGAGCCAAAGCAGTAATCTGTGCCAGCACTGGAAATACATCGGCAGCGGCGGCAGCTTATGCAGCTCGGGCCAAAATGCGGGCTTTGGTAATTATTCCTGATGGATACGTGGCTTTGGGGAAATTAGCTCAAGCCTTGGTATATGGAGCGGAAGTATTAGCGATTGAAGGCAATTTTGATGACGCCTTGACTATTGTACGTGAGCTCGCCGATAATTACCCGGTGACACTGGTTAATTCCATTAATCCCTATCGTCTTGAAGGTCAAAAAACTGCAGCTTTTGAGATCGTAGATGTATTAGGCAATGCCCCCGACTGGCTTTGTATTCCCGTCGGCAATGCCGGCAATATCTCCGCTTATTGGATGGGTTTTTGCCAATATCACTCCTGTAGTAAATGCGATCGCCTCCCTAGAATGATGGGTTTTCAAGCCGCAGGAGCAGCACCGTTCATTAGTGGGAAGCCAGTATTAAATCCAGAAACTATCGCTACCGCTATCAGAATCGGCAATCCAGCTAACTGGGAAAAGGCGATCGCCGTCAAAGATACTAGTCAAGGTGAATTTAACCCCGTCACTGATGCAGAAATTCTCGACGCCTACCGCATTTTAGCTTCTCAAGAAGGCATTTTTTGCGAACCTGCCAGTGCTGCTTCGGTTGCCGGTTTATTGAAGTTAAAAGAGCGAGTGCCGAGTAATGCTACTGTAGTATGTGTACTTACAGGTAATGGGCTCAAAGATCCTGACAGTGCCATTAAACATAGTAATAATCCGGTTAAATCGGGAATTAAACCAAATTTATCAGCGATCGCAAAATTAATAGGCTTTGAGTAAATACGGTTGGCGCTCGAAGTTGATTGCTATTGTGGAGTTTATCTGTTGAGTTCTAGAAAAAATTAGAGCATCAAGGCTGGCGCGGAAGTTACATTTTAATCAGCACTCTGCTAATTTCAGCCTGACCAAGGATAGGTTGCAGGGCAAAATCTTGGAGTCCAACAGACTTTAATAATTTTTCCCATTCTTCAAATCGAGACTCTCGAACTTTGGCTGCATTCTCCAAAGTTTCTGGCCAAAGTCCTGCCTTGGCATATATTTCTGCCTTGGCTAGAGGATCTTTAGTAGCTTCCAAATAAGATTTAATTTCTGGACGGTTTACTAGTTTAATTTCTCCCCTAATTGTGGCTGTCGCCTTTCCCGAGAGAGTAAATTTCCACCTATACTCTTTGCCAGTTGTCAGTGCTGTTTTTGGTGAGATAGCTATAATACCTGCAATCATGCATCTAGGTAAAACTATTTCTTGTACTTCTATTTTTGTTTCTCCCTCTTGAATAATCAATTTGGCTGAGGTGGCTTCTATGATGGGAATGTAAAAGAAAAAGGTTGGTTGAGAAGATGAAGTGTTGGTTCTTGGCAGAACTTCTTCTGAATTGGGCATTTTTTGATGGGGCATCAAGGCAACTAAATCATTTAAAGGTTCGCCTTGAGGACTTAGGGGGGATTGAGAAGGTGGTCGATCTTGTTTAGCTCTGCAAGGTCCTCGTGTTCCTGCTCCGGCAGTACTCTCAGGCTCTTCGAAAGTAGAATCTGGTGGTGGGAGAAACTCAAGACTGACGAGATATTGAGGAGATAATTCTAAGTTAACAGGTTTAGCTAAAGTCAGACCTGAACCAAAAATTGTACTCACTATTCCAGCACAGACGCCGAAAACTTTCAAAAAGTTAGAGTTATGCATAATTAATTAAAATTAATTTTTTGTCAGAGTTTATTATTATTGAAAATGAGATAGCTACTGTAGTGTATTTTCAAAAACTTGTTAAGGTATTTTGTCGCTAACTACTGACAATTATAGCTTATATTTTGCCAACTAAACCAAATAAGTGCTAAGCAGAAATATTAAATTGTGAAGAGAAGAAGCCTTATCTATAGAGACACTTAAGAGTAAAATATTTTAATTCCATACTTCAGTTTTTTGTTTGACAGCAATCAACAATAGGTACTCGGATAAAATTTTCTAGTCCTACTGATTGCAACAATTCCTCCCATTCTTCAGGTTTATATCTATGCAAATCTGCTCTAATCAGGCTCATTAAAGTTTCCGGCCACAGTTGTTTACTGGCATATATTTCTGCTCTCTCAAAAGAATTGATAGTCTTCTTTAAAGAAGATTGAATTGATGGATCTAGGTTGACTCGTTCAATTTCTCCTTTTGTTTGAATAACTTCCCCAGGGAGTGGTGTCTTAGGGGGACAATTCAGTTTGAATTCCCACGAGTATTTTTTACCTATTTCTAGAACATTTTGATTCAAAAGGCTTACTTGAATAATGCCTGCAATCATGCCAGGGCTATCACTAAGTTGTATTTCTTGACCTTCTATCTCGTTGCTTGCTTCATCTCTAATGATGAATTGAGCGGAAGTTGCTCTTGTTTTCGGAATATAAAACCAAAAACCTGGGCGAGAAGATGAGGTTTTTACCAGTGCCTTAATTTCTTGACCAGATCTTTTTTGATGAGGCATCAAGGCAACTACTGTATCTAAAGGTTTACCATCAGATCTTAAAAGTTGATCGCTTGAGTAAATACAAAATTTTGGTGCGCGTCTTGCTGCCCCTGCCGTACTTTTAGGAGGTTCGATGGTAGAGTCTGGTGGGGGTGGAAACTCCAGACTAAGAAGATATTGAGACGATGATTCTACTTTGAGAGGAGCGGCTAAAGTCAAGTTAATACTCAAAGCGTAACTAACTATTCCCACACAGATGCCAAAAGCTTTTAAATAGTTAGAATTATGCATAATTAGCTAAATTTTATTTTATAAATTAGTTAAGGAAAGGCTCTTGGGAAAAATCTTGTAGTCCCACTGATTGCAGTAACTGATTCCATTCTTCTGGTTGAGAAGTTCGCAAGTCTGCTGCAATCATCAAAGTTTCCGGCCAGAGACCTTGCCTAGCATATATTTTAGCCTTAGCCAACGGAGATTGAGCGGTTGCTAGAGTAGACAAGCTCTTTGTATCTAAATTTATCCTTTCAATTTCCCCGGTTATGTGCGTTTTTTTATTTATTTTTAGCGGATTACAAATCAGGGTAAGTCCCCACAAATATTTTTTCCCTGCTTCGAGAGTATTTCCCGGTGAAAGACTGACTTTAACAATGCCAGGGGTATCATTTAGTGTTATTTCTTTAATTTCTACTTCTTTTTCTTGTTCGTCAATAATTACGAATTGAGCTGATTCTGCTGCTGTTTGCGGAATATAAAATAAAAAAGTGGGCTGAGAAGAGAAAGTTTTGGCCTGATTATCTCGATTAGGCATTAAAGCTATTAAGGGTTTATTGCCACTAACGCATTTCTTTCCGCGCCTTCCTCCACCAATAGTGCTTTGAGGGGGCTCTGTATTCGGTGCTGCGGGAAATTCCAGGCTAACAAGATATTTAGGGGATGATTCTACCTGAGGGGGTTGTGCTAGTATCAAGCTAAAGCCTTGAGTAGAAGTAATTATTCCCGCAAAGATGCTTAATATTTTTAGATAGTTAGTGTTACTCATAGCTACACTTTTATAGTTCTCCGTTCTGTATTTATCATCTTATATCTTCTAAGATGTCTTCTGCAATTTCCATCATCTGCACGGAAAGCTCACAGTCTTTCTCAGTAATTAGTACCTCTGCCAAATTAACTGTACAGAAAAGAGGTAAACAAGGGGTTATAATACTAATCTATCACAGCATTGCGCTCTAACAATAACAAATTACGCAATTGATCTGTATCTAATTCTGTTAACCAATCCTCGCTGACATCTATTGTTTGTTCTGCCAATTGTTTTTTACTTTCGATCATCTCATTAATTTTTTCTTCTAAAGTTCCAGTACAAATAAATTTATGGACTTGAACATTACGTTTTTGTCCGATACGAAATGCCCTGTCTGTTGCTTGATTTTCTACCGCAGGATTCCACCATCTATCCACATGAAAAACATGATTCGCTCTAGTTAAATTTAGCCCCGTGCCTCCAGCTTTAAGAGAGAGAATAAAAATGGGAGGTCCTTGAGGATCATTTTGAAAGCGATCGATCATTTCTTGTCTTTGCAGGCGGGAAGTAGCACCATATAAAAATAGAGTTTCTATAGCTAATTTTTGCTCTAGATAAGGTTGTAGAAGTTTACCCCATTCGGAAAACTGAGTAAAAATCAAACCGCGATCGCCTTCGGCTAACAACTCTTCTAACATTTCTTCTAGGCGTAATAATTTGCCGGATCTTGCTCCAGAATTAATCGTCTTTTCTTTGCTAAAATGAGCTGGATGATTGCAAATTTGTTTTAATTTCATGAGCAAAGTTAAAATTAAACCCCGCCTTTTTATTCCTTCACTTTCATTAATTTCTTGTAAAGATTTATCTACCAATTCTTGATATAATTTAGCCTGTTCAGTTGATAAGCCACAGAAAACATTCATTTCCTGTTTTTTGGGTAAATCCTGAATAATATCCTTATCGGTTTTCAGACGACGTAAAATAAAAGGCTGTACTATAGAACGTAATGTTTGAAGTGAGTCTTTATCGCCATATTTTTCAATCGGAATTGCAAAGCGACGCTGGAAAAATTGAGAATTTCCCAAATAACCAGGATTGAGAAAATCAAGGATTGACCATAATTCTGACAAGCGGTTTTCTACAGGTGTTCCAGTTAAAGCAATCCGAAATCCTGCCCTTAATTGACGTACTGCTTGGGACTGTTTTGCTTGAGGATTTTTGATATTTTGGGCTTCATCTACCACTATGCCTTGCCACTCTATACTTGCTAAAGTATCTCGATCTCGATAAGCTAAACTATAGCTAGTAATCACTAATTGCTTATTCTTAGTTGCTTTAACAAAAGCTTTCCCTTTGTAGCGTTTATCGCCATGATGAATAATAGTTTTGAGAGTAGGAGTAAACTTGTTAACTTCTCTTTCCCAGTTATTAATTACCGAAGTAGGACAAACTACTAAAGTCGGTTTAACTAATATTCCTTCTTGTTTAAGATTGCTAATAAAAGCAATTAATTGAGCAGTTTTTCCCAAACCCATGTCATCGGCTAAACAAGCTCCCAAATTCCATTTCTCTAAAAAAGCTAACCAACTAAAACCTCGCTGTTGATATGGTCTTAATTCCCCCCGAAAATCTGCAGGAGTTGGCAGAATATCTATAGTTGTATTATTGTTAAGATTATTAATTAAATCTTTTAAAACTCCGGTGGCTTCAAAACCTACTACCGGTAATTTAGCGATCTTCTCGCTCTGAGCTTTACTCAAACGTAAAGCATCTTCAACTGTGAGATTAATTTGGGCATTTGCTTCATTTAAAACTTGTTGTGCTGCTTGAACATCAGTAGGCTGTAATGCTAGCCACTCACCTGCTACTTCTACTATCGGTGATTTTTGGGCTAGTAAATTTTCAAATTCCTGTTTCGATAAAATTTTGTCTCCTACTGCTACTTTTAAATTATATTTAAGCAAGCTTGTTAAGCTCAATCTTTCACCTTTTTTGGGGCTAACTTTGGCTTCAATTTTTACTCCTAAACGTTTCTCTCCAGCACCAGTAGCTAATCCCGGTGGAAAAATTACTCCTAAACCGTTATCTTGTAACTGCCAAGCAATAGAGCGAATAAATTCATAAACTTGAATCGGGTTAAGTTGACAAGAATTAGGAGTAGATTTTTGTAAACTAGTGGCAATAGGTTCATATATACGAGATGCCAAACCTAATCCTTTGAGTAGAGTTTCTTGTGGTTTTTCAATATTTCTTGAATCAATGATTAATTCTTCGCTCGCATATTGCCATATTTGTTCTGCTGTTACTAAAAAATCAGGATTATCGAGGGCTTGTAAACAGTAATTAAGATGCCAATCAGTATATCCCCAATTAATATCTCCTGCCGAAGGAGGTTGTAAATGAAAACAAGTCCGATATTGTTTTTCTGCTAATTTATTATTACTAGTAACTAAATTATCTTGTACGGGTAAAGTCCAGTTATCAAGAGCTGTTAGCAGTCTTTTAGTTTCTTTGTCTGCTAAATTGCAAACAGCTTTGTTCCGTGTTAATGATTGCAACCAAGGTTGAATAGTTGAAATGCTATTAGCATGAGGTATTATATCTAATAAACTGCGTAATTGGACATCTAAAATAATACTTAAAAAATCTAAAATTAATTCTCGAGGTTCAACCAGATCACATTGCTCATAAGCACAGCACGCAGAGGGCATAGATTGAGTAAATTGGGCGAGGCGAGTTTGATCGATAGTACTATCTAACAAGAGTTGCCAACAACTCTGGTTGTTGTGATTAATACCAGGTAGAAATTTTCGCCGACAAATTAAATCTAAACTCCAGCGATAAATATGACTCCAAAAGCGAAGATCGTTACCTAAATAGTTATCTTCACCTAAAGGTAGTACCTGTAAAAATTTAATTGCTTCTGATGCTTTTAAGTAAAAACCGCTGACTTGCCAAGGATATAAAATTAGCGAGTTTAGTTTAATATTTTCAGCTAAAATTTGCTCAGACAAAAGGGGTGTAACTGTTTTTCCTTTTGGTTTCTTTTGTGTCGGTAATGAAATAATTTCAGTTTGCCACCGCTCAGCTATTTCAACTGTGGGAGCCAAGATTGAAGCTAAATTTAAATTATGATTTTGAAAAAAAGAAGATAGATCTTGAGGTTGCTGAAGTAAAAGTGGATATTCATAAACGATGTCGGCATCTAGGCTAAATTTTTGTTTTCCTAAAGTTTGCCAAGTTTCGCCCCAAACAAATAAATATTTACTTTCTGACTTGATGAGCCAACTACCATGTAAAATTGACATACTCTATTAGTGGTTAATCGCTGTAATTGTAGTTGAGTTTAGTGAAAACAAGTAACGTCTGCCCCAATTTATCTAGTATATCAATATATGTCACCAAAAGCGAAGGTAATCCCCAAATTTTTGGGTGGGGAATAGTTAATAGTTGATGGTTAATGGTTGATGGTTGATGGTTGAAGCGTGGAAAACAATGAGCAATCAACAAATTGAGTACTAAGTAAATTAAACTTATGGATAAAAATAATAAGATTGGTGTGGCAATAGTAGGAACAGGTTTTGGACAAAAAATTCATATACCTGGATTTCAACATCACCCTCGTACCGAAGCGATCGCCGTTTATCATCGCGATCTAGGCCAAGCTAAGGCGATCGCCGATAGTAATAACATCCCCTATGCTTCTAACAACCTTGACAAAATTCTCTGTCGCTCAGAAGTTGATGCGGCAAGTATTTCCACTCCCCCTTTTTTGCACTACGAAATGGGGAAAGCAGCTCTAGAAGCAGGAAAACATCTGCTCTTGGAAAAACCAATGAATATGAACGCTACCGAAACTAAAGAGCTGTATCATCTCGCTAGCAGTAAAGGTAAAGTCACTAGTGCAGATTTTGAATTTCGTTTTGTACCTGCATGGCAGCTATTAGCAGAATACCTTCAACAAGGCTATGTGGGCAAAATCCGTTTAATTAAAATAGATTGGTTAGTAACTTCTCGTGCTAATCCAGAACGCCCTTGGAATTGGTACTCTCGTAAAGAGCAAGGGGGGGGAGCTTTAGGAGCGGTAGGTTCTCATGCTTTTGATTATATCAGTTGGTTATTTGGTCCAGTGAAAAAATTATCGGGTCATTTGAGTTGTGCGATCGCCGAAAGGCCAGATCCTCAAGCAGGAGGACAACTTAAACCAGTTGATGCTGATGATACCTGCATGATTATGTTAGAGTTAGCTGATGGTACTCCTTGTCAGCTTACCATTAGTTCTGTCACCTATCAAGGAAGGGGTCATTGGGTAGAAGTTTATGGAGATCGGGGTACTTTAGTTTTGGGAAGTGATAACTTAAAAGACTATGTACATGGATTTAAATTATTAGCAGCAAGTGCGGGTAAACCATTAGCAGAGGTAGAGATTCCTAAACGTTTGGCTTTCCCTGAAGTATTTACAGATGGACGCTTAGCTCCTTTTATCCGGGTAATAGATCGTTTTGTAGAAAGTATTGATACCGGCACGTCTTTAGCACCTTCTCTGAAAGAAGGAGTTTACTCTCAATTACTAATGGATTTAACCCATCAATCTCATCAAACTAAAGCATGGGTAGATATACCCTTGCTAGAATATTTTTTAAAAACATAAACTTGAGGGAACATCATCTATCAAGGTGATGTCAATTGATGTAACCTTAAGTTAAGAAATCACTGTACAATTAAATCAATTAAGGCATAATCTAAAGCATGAGAGCTAAGATTAAGTTATGAACCAGAGTTAAGTGAACGGATAACAATAATTATGATTACCCTAAAATTGTCTCTAAAAATAGCCGCTCTAGCAGTAGCAACTATTAGTAGCATTTTCTCTTTCAATCCTGCTCGAGCCAGTACCTTTGACGAAACTGAAGTCGACCAAAATCAATTTGTAGCAGTGGTGCAACCCTATGGCGAAAATAAATATAATTTAATTGTGGTTGAACAAATACCTGAGAAACAAGCCTGTTGGAGTGAAACCGGTGGCAATCCAGTCAGTGTAGATTTGTTACTAGTCAATTTTGATTTTACTGGGCACTGTCGCCGTAGCACCGATTCTAATGGTTACTCCATTCGTTTCAATGGTAAAGACTTAGGCTTAGACTACCTTTTGAGCATTGTCGAACATAATGGAGAATTAAAACTGATTGGCATCAACCGCACAGATCCTCGACAGCCACATGTTATAATTGGCACTACTCAAGGTATGGTCGGGAATGCCATGAAAATCGAACTTAATCCAGGTTGGCGTTTTAGCAAAAGAACCTACCAAGGGAAAGTATTAGGTCACGTTTATTTTAGTTACACTGATACCCAAGCAGCCATGGATAGTCCAACAACTAACGAGACGATGGCAGCGCCAAGTAATTCAGAGCCTGTAGGAACTGTAGAATCTATAGAACCTACAGAGTCCGTAGAATCTATAGAGGAAGTTGTTGAACCTAATGCATCTTCTACGGAAGAAACAAAGAATTAGAATTAACGGGAAAAAAGTGTGATAATCGAGCCAAATGCCGTTCATGCAAGGGCTAAAAATCAGCAAGATGCTCGCACGATCTAGAAAAATTACATGGGAATTTCTAGAGAAATTCCCACATAATCAACACCTTAGTGGTGGAATGCAGAATATGATATGCACCAGTGGAAAAGCCTTACTTTTCAGTGCTTGTGGGAATTTTAAACTCCCGTTTCATTTAAGCACTCTGCCACTATTACTGCTGTGCTAAGTAGAGATAAGGAATTACCTGTCTCTATTGACATACTTTGTCTCTACCCAAAAGTATTTTTAATCAGGTTTTCAGCCTTTTTGAATGGGTATGGAATTTACGCGCCTGCTGTACTATAGCAATTTTCACTCCTCATGAGGTATACTCAATCAACCATCAACCATCAACCATATTAAAAAGATAATTTATTGAGTAGTAAATGAATAAGAAACTACAAATTTTGAGTTTATCAGTGCTCTTAATTCTAACAAATCAAACAGTAACTTGGGCAGGTCAAATTTTAGACAGAATTAAACAAACAGGAGTAATTAAAGCTGGATATAGACCAGATACTGTTCCTTTTAGTTATATTAACCAACAAGGAAAAGCAGTTGGTTATTCTTTAGATATTTTAGAATTAATTAGACAAGAAACTGAAAACAAATTAGGTAAACCGATTAAATTAGAATTAGTAGAAATTACTCCTGCTAATCGTTTTGAGAAGATTAAAGATCTTAGTCTTGATATTGAATGTGGCTCAACTACCATTACCTGGGAAAGAGAACAATTTGTCGATTTTTCCGTGAGTTATTTTGCCAGTGGAACGCAAATGATTGTCAACAGAGGCAGTGGACTTGCTAATATGAATTCATTGGCAGGAGCAAATATTGCGGTTATTCCCAATACTACTAACGAACAAGCGATGATCAACTTTGCTCGTGGTGCCAATCTAATTCCGGTTAAAAGTGAGGAACAAGGATGGGAAAAACTACAAAAAGGTCAAATAGATGGATTTGCTGGCGATGGTATTTTGTTACAAGGTTTAAGATTATCAGCTACTAACCCCGAAAATTACGAAATAGTACCAGAGTTTCCCTATATGATCGAATCTTATGCTTGTACTTTGCCCCAGGATGAATCTCTGTGGCGAGATCTGGTGAACTATAGTATAGTCCAGTTTATGCAGGGAGTTGTTACCGATACTCCCAGTAAAGTAGATATTTATGAACGTTGGTTTGGGAAAAATGGAGCAACTCCCTATCCCAGAGAAACAATGGCAGACTATTTTCAAGGAATTATCAATGGTTTTGAATGGATAACTATAGAGGAACGGTATTGATAAAATGCAGAATGCAGAATGCGTGAGGTGCAGAATATAAGTAAGAATGATTTTTTGCGCCAAAATAACAATTCCGTTCACGAGCGTAGGGAGTTTAAGAGCTAAGCGAACTTTCCGAATATTGATTGGACAACTTTTATGTTTTTTAGCGGCTATCTCAATCTCTGATTATTAAAAACTTAATTAATAGAGATGCGCAAAATAATAATTTACAATTTAATTATAAACATTGACAGGAAAAGTCTTTGTCTATAATTGTAGAGAAAATATCATGCTAGACTCCAAGCCTAAATTTAAAAGTTTTGAAGAATATTTATCATACGATAATGGTACAAATAAACTTTATGAATTGTTTAATGGAGAATTGATTGAAGTGCCTCCTGAATCTGGAACAAATGTTCAGATTGCCAATCGTCTTTTTTTGATTTTTGCCCTGTTAATCGGGACTGATCGTGTTCGAGGTCATGGATTAGAATTAGAAGTTCGAGGAGAGCCCCGAAATCGCTATCCAGACCTCACCATTATTCGAGAAGAGCATATTCAGCAGTTAGCCAAGCGCAATACTATTCGCCTTTTTATGTCACCACCTTTGTTGGTGATTGAAGTTGTCAGTCCCGGAGAATTACAACGAGATAGAGATTACATTGCTAAACGAATACAGTATCAAGATTGTCAGATTCCCGAATATTGGATTGTCGATCCCGAAACCCAAACGGTGTTGGTTTTAGAGCTTTCCAGGAATGCTTATGTTGAGGTTGGGAGATTTTCAGGAAATAATCGAGTATTATCACCACAATTTTAGGATAGGATTATACTAGATTAAAAAAAATGAGGAAATTCTGATGAGGAGTTAGAAGGAATTAGTATGTATCCGCGTTTGCGGTAATTTTATCCCTTATTGGATACCATACTGCACTTGCCGCAAAATTAATAGTTAGTTTCTATAGAAGGAGATCAAAATTAGATTGACTGTACAGTATCAAGTTTTCATCTCACATTCTTCGATTGACACATGGGTTGCAAAGCAACTTGCACGATACGTGCATCAATGTGGTGCGTCTACGTTTCTAGATCAGGCGGATATTGATCATGGAGATGACTTTGAAGAACGGATCCTTGCTGCTGCAGATTCAGCCAACGAGCTGCTCGTACTTCTTACTCCGTGGTCAAGGACTAGACCTTATATATGGCTTGAGATTGGCCTTTTTTGGGGTAACCGTCGTAGAATTGTAGTTGTCCTCTATGGGCTAACTGCTAAAGATCTTTCTGCTACTGATGGAATACCAGCACTGCTGAAAAAAATAGATCTTGTAAACATCAACGATATAGACTCCTACTTTCAACAACTGAAAAGGCGTGTAGAACACAGAGATACAGACCTATGAATAAATGGAAATATGATGTATTCATCTCGTATTCATCGAAAGATCGAGACCGAGTTGAAGCACTAAAAGCAAAATTGGATGCTGCTGGAATAAGGGTTTGGACAGAGCAGGAAATTACACCAGGACAAAATTTGGCAGAAGAAATCCGTAAAGTGATTGAATCGAGTCGATATATGGTAGTTCTAGTATCTGAAAACTCTCTCAATTCGGAGTGGGCTAATTTCGAGACAGGTGTAGCTTTAAGTAAAGTTAAGGAACAAGGAAAAATCAGAATTCTCCCGGTCATTGATTCCGATATAGATCAATCGAGACTACCATACGGCCTTAGAAATTTTCAGGCTACTGATGCTCAAGATACAGATAAATTAATCTCTCAAATCAAAGCTAGTATATCTTAAGAGAAAGGGAATAGTGTTGCTAATAGGTGGTTAAGAGAGAAATTGAGTTATCTTATTTGTTATTTATTAGTAAGAAGAGAAATTATGTGATTAATTATGTCTAGAACATGGTTAGAAGTATATTATCCTCGAAAGCATTCTAATAAAATGAAGGGGATAATTGACGGTGCCTATCAATACGATTTTGACTATTCGGCAAAAGATAATCTAATTGAAAAAAAAGTTATATTTGTAGAAGTATGTAATTTCACATTTTCCTTTTTTTCTCTAAGGCAATTAGAAATCTGTATCGAATATTTCTCTATTAAATTAAAAGGTAGTGGTTGAATGCAGAATTAATAATGCAGAATGCAGAATGAAAAAGCCTTGATTTTCATTCCTTATACGAATTTTAAACTCCCGTTTTATTTATGCACTTTACCAGTAGTACCAGAATTCCATATTCTAATTATGTACCCGTCATCACATAACATCGGCGTTAGCCATCAAGAAAGAGACAAAGTGAGAGTTATCCTCTTAGGAAATGCAGGCGCGGGTAAAAGCACGATGGCTCGGCGTCTGATTCAAAACAAGAACATTCCGCGTCTCTCTTTGGACGAAATTGCGTGGAATGAAGGTACCGAACGCAAACCGCTCGATGTGAGCATTCGGGAATTAGAAGAGTTTCTGAGTAGAAATGAGCAATGGATTATTGAGGGCTGTTATAGTGACTTGGTTGAGGTTGCTCTACCCCAGTGTACTGAACTGCGTTTTCTGAATCCAGGTGTCGAAGTGTGTGTCGAGCATTGCAGGCGAAGGCCGTGGGAACCTGAAAAGTTCTCTTCCCAAGAAGAACAACAGGCTATGCTCGCGACGCTTATTGACTGGGTTCGAGATTATGAAACCCGTGATGATGAATACAGCCTGAAGCGTCATCGCCAAATTTTTGAAATGTTTAATGGTCGAAAGAAAGAATACACAAGTGTTTTATCATAGAAAAATGACTAATTGGAGAATTTCTTAATCTCTGAAAGTTGATATGTATTATGGCTGTTTGAGAGGAAATTATGATTAAGGTTTTCATCAGTTACGCGCGTGAAGATTCAGATATTGCTCACAGGGTGTATAACGATTTAAAAAAGCCGCGAATTGTCCCATGGTTAGATAAATCCGATATAGAGCCTGGAGCGAATTGGGATCGAGAGATAAGAGATGAAATTGACGAAAGTACATATTTTCTAGCCTTGGTTTCCGAAGTAGCAATTTCCAAGAAATACGTTCAGCAAGAATGGTCTTGGGCTTTAGAAAAAGGAAAGCAGGTAATACCCATCCGAATTCAGCAATCTAATGTGCCAGAGAATTTGGCTGCATTGCAGTGGATTGATATTGAACCACAATATGAACACGGAATGCAGAAAATTCTACGACTGCTCCATAAATCAGCAAAACAAGGGCGATTTGAAGAAACGTTTTCAAGTTTCGGGCCGGACAACGAGGGTTGGAATTTAGAAGATTGGAGTCTAAGTGATGAAAACCACACCGGTTCGGGAAGTAATAGTATTTATGGGGAAGCAAAGGCTAACTTTGGAGAAACAAAAAAAACAGTTTCAATCTCAATTGACGTAGGTGATTCAACTTCTCTGGTTTACTTTAGAAAATATGAACTATCTGGCGCTAATATGATGGCTCAAGCTGTATTTAAGGCAACCTTGGAAGATGAGCAAGAAGAGATAATTGAAGAAAAAATTCAATCTTTTGGAACTGCTGATAGTGACTGGACTCGTAAAACAATTGATGTATCTGGGTATTGTGGAAAATCAGTTATTTTTAAAGTTACAGTTTCGGCAAAGGATCCCATGAGCGTAGTAAGTTACGCCAAGGCTTGGTTAGATGACATCTCTCTGAGTTAAAGATTTGACATGTCAGAGCTCAAATTCATCCTGTGGGGGAACCATACTTTACTAAAAGTGGGTCATAACAAACAGCTTCAGACGCATAGGGACAAGCCGTTTCCCTGAATTTTGCTGTTAGGACTTTAAGAAAGGATTAACTATAACCATTTTTTCTATTTTTTGCTGGTGCTGAAGATCTTCGGTATAAAGAAATTCACTCTTGACCGAAAGAGCCGCAGCTACAATAAGCGAATCATAGAAAGAAAATCCCCATCGGTTGGAGATTTCTAAAGCTCGATGAAACAAGGCTGTTGAAGAAAATACCTCACACAATGGTTCTAAGACATTACTCAAATAAGTTTGACAATCTGCTGTCGATAAAGGTTTGGCAAATTTTCGAGAGGCGATATTTAAGAATTCCTGAATGACTTGGTAGCTAATACAGCCAGTTTGATTCTTCAAAGCATCTCTGACTAAGTTTTTGGCAATTGTCTGTTTGTCGGGATGAGACTGGTCGAAGCTGTACACTAAGATATTAGTGTCTAAAAAATACCTACCTTTCATTCATTTCGTCCCGAGAGAATTTTCGACCAGATTGCGCATAGTCCAACTGATCCATCAGCGAATCATAATCTATAAGTTGGCGATCTGTACTAACATACCTTTCTAACCAGGCACGAAATTGCACATTCAAAGTAGTGTTTTCTTTAGCTGCTTTTTTACGAGCCAGTTGAATAAGCTGTTGATCGGCACTTAAAGTAATATTTTTTAACATTCTATCACCTCTAAAATATTCATAATATATCATACACTACTTTAGTGTACACTATAAACTAATACATCTCGCCTTTTTTCGATTTTTGCTCTGTTAATCGGGAATGTTGGTGTTTGAGGTCATGAATTAGAGGTCCGAGGAGAACCCTGAAATCGCTATCCTGATCTCACTGTTATTTGAGAAGAACACATTCAGCAGTTAGCCAAGCCAATACTTTTCGGTTTTTCAATTCTCTCCCTGCTCCCCGCTCCCTGCTCCCCCGCAGCCCTATCCCTCAAATCAAAGGGGATCTAGAGAGCGAAGTGCTTGATAAAAGCGTAATTGATGCCATTACCTCATTTCAAAAAGCAAACTTCAGTAACTTTCGTGATGCTGATGGTATATGTGGTAATCTTTGCTATGGAAAGTTAAGAGAGCTTGGTTTCTTTTAAGAGATTATCATCAAGCTTTGCAAAGCAACAATGCTTCAACAGCATAGCAGTCTATAACTTGAAACTTAAAAGAGATATGGGTGAGGAAGTGTTAACACTTTATCGTAGGTCAAGCTTAACCGTTGGCCGGTGTAACAGATCAACAATGTCGAATAGTGAGGAAATAGTATGAAGAAGTCTCTCGTAGTCTTTGCGTGTGCATTCATTGTCCCGAGTATTGTCCAAGTCGCAGTCGCGGGCAACGATTTCTACGGAATCATCGAGAGCCGTCCTGATGGTAAGGTGGGAACATGGGTCGTGGGAGGACGCTCCGTCGAAGTGACCGAGCGCACAGATCTGGACGACTATACTGATAGTAGCCTCCACATCATCAGGAGCAATTCTAGGAGCAGGTTTAAATATAACTTGGTATGTTGAAGTATTGGGGGTTAGGTTAACTTTTGCTACTGTACTAATCTCCGAATCTTACCATAGGCAATATAAGAACCTCCTTGGGGATTTTCTTTTACTTCATCGACTACATACAAAATTCCTTCTTCGCGAATACTGCGGGGAAAACGAATATTGTAGTCAGGGTTATAACCATCAGATACCACTCTAGCTCTCAGTTTTTTCCCTGCTTTGACGCACTGAACCAAAACACCATCTCCTACAGTGTCAGTAGTTTCTAGATCTGCTGCCGTACCTTGGACCTTGGCCGTTTGGAGATTTTGCCGTTTTCTAGTAGCCTTTTTCGCCGCAGCTTTTTCTTCACCTGGTTTGACTAAGCGGCGAATGTTGCCAGAGGCGCGATAAAATGTCCCATTGGCAGAAAGCTTAATTTCATCGACAACATAGGTGGCACCTTCTTCGCGAATACTGCGGGGAAACTGCACATTCAAATCAGAATCGTAGCCTTCAGAAATAACCCGAACTCTTAATTTACCGCCTATGCGTTCACATTTAAGTAAAACACCTCCCTCTGCTTTAGAAACCGCTTCTAAACTACTAGCTGCCCCAGCACTAGTGCCTCGCAATTTGAGATCTTGGCGATCGCGGGTTTTGGCTTGATAGGATTGGTCTCGCATTTCCTTACGAATGGTGCGATCGAATCTTCTATTTTCTAAACGTTGAGCATAATATTCTAGTTGGGCAATTTCTTCGGCTATTTCAAAGAATTCATCTAGGGCTTTGCGCTTTAATTCCTCAATTGTCTCCTGCAATTTAGCCACTGCTGCTGAGAAATTGCCGCTATCGGCAAGGGAAACGGCTTCATCTTTTAGTTTAGCAATGCGTAGTTGAGAAGTCTGTTCCAAGACTTGAGTATTGGGTTGTACCTCCTTGGCTTCTGCTGCTGAACCAATATTGAGGGAGACGAAAAACTGGTCCTTAAAGTCTTGGATGCGATCGCCAGCAACGGTTTGATATTTATAGGCAATGGTAGCAATCCTAGTTTTTCCTGATGCAGATTTAGGAGTAATACTCAAAGGCACTGCTAGAGGTTTTGGTTCAACGCCATAGACATCTCCCATAAAAACTTCTATATTGTTACCTACCTTTTGAGTACGATAATTATTCAGAATTTCCCCCATTGCCACAAAATCTTCTGGTTGTAGAGTAACAGTAAGATTTTGCGCCATAACCGAGACTAGACTTTCCATTTCAATCTCAAACACTTGGGAGGCATCATCAGGAGACTGAATGAAATAGAAGTTACCTCCTGCTGCATTGGCTATATTGATCAGTAAATCTTCATTAAAATTATTACCAAAGCCCAAAGTGGTGGTAATAATATCCTCTTCAGCTTTATCTTGAGAAGTTTTGGTCAAAACTTGAGGATCTCTAATCCCATAATTAGCAAGTCCATCGGTTAATAACAAAACCCGATTGAGCCTTTCAGGAGACTGATTAGATTTTACCTGCTCGCACCCTAACAACCAGCCACCGCTTAAATTAGTACAACCTCCAGCGTAAATTTTGCTAATTTTTTGCTTAATTGCTCCTGGCTCCTCAACCTTTTGCGGAGGGAGAATAACTTCTGCTTTATCATCATAAATAACTACGGAGAGAAAATCTTCTGGAGTAAGATAATCTACTAGCTTCTGTGCGGCTTGAATGGCGTATCTAAGTGGTGTTCCTCCCATTGAACCAGAACGATCTAAGACTAAGCTAAGATTGAGAGGACGACGAGAAGAAGAAGTAGCTTTTTCCGAAGCTTGAAAGCTAATTAGTAAATCTAAATTAGTTTGACTATCTGCTCCAATTAGAGACTGAGATAGAGTGTAATTGACTTTCATAATTTAATTTTTTTTATCGCTCAGAATTAATACTACTTCAATTGTAATTTACCGTAATTTAGCTGACTTACTTGTAATATTTCTACACATTTTTTCAATATTAGACTTACTGCAAAAATAGATTTACTGGTTGAGAGATTTTGAATTTTATCAACCAGATTCTGTACTTAAAAATGCACTATTAAAAACTGCAATTTATCTTTCTTTGATTTGAACCATAAAATTTAACCAATTCATTAGCCAAGAAATAATTAAATTAATAACGAGATATACAACCATGACGATTAAAACTATTTCTACAGCGTGAGAGCCGACATTTTCCGACATATTGAAAGAAACAGCATAAACATCACTGTAAGCAATAGCTACTCCCAAGCTAGAGTTTTTAGCTAAGTTGAGGAATTCACTGGTAAGCGGAGGAATAATTACTTGCAATGCTTGAGGAAAAATCACTAATTGCATTACTAAATTCGGGGGTAAGCCCAAAGCTTGTGCGGCTTCCCATTGCCCCTTATCTACTGATTGTATTCCCGCTCTCACGTGTTCAGCAATAAAAGCAGCAGTATAAATAGTTAACCCAATCAGCAAAGCCGCAAATTCTGGAGATAAATTTACACCTCCTTCAACTAATTTTTTGGTTATGTCTAATTGAGGAATAGTCCAATCAATCCCCCATAAAAATGTAAAAATTATAACTAAGAATAAACTAATTAAGAAATATTTTTCTGGTTTTCCTGAGTTACCTTGAATCATTATTTTAGTGCGTCTTTGCCAGATTAAAATAACAAAAACAATACTTAAAAAAAGTAACCCTATTGCTATCCAAGTTTTTTGATTTAATTGTAACCAAGGCATGTTCATTCCT
>JAAUYA010321793.1_pt1 | contig 25679 bp, 23 predicted proteins | sample 7278161 | NCBI WGS metagenome assembly JAAUYA01 (sample SAMN14350120, study PRJNA611818) | marine sediment metagenome | isolation source: surface marine sediment (3m) | place: French Polynesia: Moorea | collected 2018-08
GGTATTTTCGGCTCATGGGGAGCAGCTAATCCTCAAATCCTGTTAATCTTTTAATCCTGGTTTGATTTGGGATTGGAAATTAATTTAAGTTAATAGTTGCACCTTTAAGGTTCATATTGGCGCTTGCTTCTATGTCTATTCCTGCTCCTGCTTTAACTAAGGTATCAGCTGAAGATTCAATTTCAATGTTTTGGGCTTCTAGCTTGATAGTGCCTTGAGGAGCAGAGAGATTAATGTCTCCATCTGCGGTCAGAGAAATTGTGTTAGCTGAAGTATCAAAAATAAGGCTATTTCTGCCGCTTTTGTCAATAATCTCAATGGTTTCTTGACCATCTTCATCATTTAAGCGAATTAGGTGACCACTGCGAGATTTAATCACCCGGATATTATTTTGATCGTCGCCTTCTTTGTCTTGAGGAAGTTTATCCTTGCCATTCCAAAGAGAGCCGATAATGTAGGGAAAGCGCACGTCTCCATGCAGAAAAATAACCAACACTTCATCATCAACTTCAGGTAAAAAACAAATGCCTCGATCTGCACCTGCCATTGGGGTTGCTACCCGCGCCCATTCACTTTCATCTTCATCGCTGAGCCAAGGAAATTTTACTTTAACTCGACCAAGTCCTTCAGGATCTTGATTGTTGGTTACTATGCCAACAACGACGCCATAAATGCGAGAATCCTTTGTTTCTCTTTCTTCAGGATCAATGAGCAATTCAAATAAGTTCATCATTCATACTCCATTTCGGCTGACAGTAAAGTGAGTTTGATAACCAGACTGAGCCTGATAGCAATGGACTGCTTTAGTAACGTAATATTGACCGCTAAAACGCTTTCCTAGGCCCTCAATTTTGATCACTTTGCTCGGTTGTAAATCAGTACGCCCCCGGCAAATTCCCTCACCAGTAATTAGAGTTAAAACCACATTATTGAAACGAGCTTTAGCCATTTGATCGGCTTCGGCTTGAGTCGTAATTGGGCGATCGCCCACCCTCGCCACAGCCCCTCCAAAAGCACCTTCAACAATGGCAGCACCACTGTCGGAGCCGCCCATTTTCGATACTTCATCTCCTGTTTTGGCTTGAGCGACAATCTCTTGTTTTTCTTTGAGATTCCACCCCCTTACTGCCACCTCGCTCACTTGGCCGATTGAGCCAAGGCGGGGATAAAATTCTAACAGGTCATCGGTAAAGCTGAGGGTCAAAATTTCGCTCTCAGCATTGGCTACAGGTCGGAAAAAGAGGGTTTTATCCTCTACTAATAATTCATACTCGATGCGGCTCGCCCGTTCTTGTAAAAATTCACTATCAGTTTGGTTGGCTTGCAGCACGTAATCATGAACAACCTGAGAGTCTTCAACTTGAGCGCTCAGTCCTACCTCACTAGCAATTTGGGCGGCGATGTCGCTATCTTTTTGCTGGAGGAAAGTTTTAGTTTTGCGTCCTCTTTGGAGGCGATGGCGGCGATCGTAACCGCGTACAGTCAGGCTAGGTAGGCGATCGAAGCTGTATTCAGGTTCTAAACTAGTGATTTCTCCGACAATTGCCGTCTCTAAATCGTCAAGGTAACCTAATTTAACTTCCACCACATTGCCAATGGAAAATAATTTTTCATCGTCAATCCAGGGAACATCCTCATCCTGAGCATCCGAGCCAGCAAATTCGAGCACAAACATTCCCGGTAAGTCTGTCTGGCGATCGACAGTAATATTCATCAGGTAAGTCTTGGCTTCTACCGGTAGGGGTGAACCATCAACCTTGACCTCGAAGGCTGCAACTAATGGGTTTTGGGGATTAGAAACTGGCATTTAAAAATTCAAAATTCAAAATTCAAAATTCAAAATAAAACTCAACTCAGTTTGGGAATAGTCAAAGTCCGACCAACCTCTAAATTACGGGGATTGTCAATTTGATTCTCTTCAGCAATGATGCGCCAGTTTTTCGCATCGCGATATACCTCAGCCGCAATACTGCTCAAAGTATCACCGCGTTTGATCGTCCGCGTCGTCAGTTCGGGATCATTCTGGCGTTGGTCTTTTTCGGGGTCGAGAAACTCGATCAAAGTGACGCTCAAATTAGCTCGCAGAGGTTGACCGTTACTGTTAAACAAAGTAAACTTTTGGCTCAAACTATTAACCACACCAATAAAGGGAAAATCTGAGGTCTTGGGTGTCTGACCCCAAGAAACTTCACAGGTAGGAGGTCTGCCCAAATCTCGTTCAATCCTGGTTAGAGCGACGACTTTGTCTGTTTCTCTCCGAACATCATTGATGGTCAGGGATTCGGTGACATCAAAGAACAACTCCAGTGAGAGTTGTCGGCTGCCGCCGCCACCAAAGGTTAAACTGGGTGCGTTGACTTGCCGTTCCGTTTGCTTGTCGCTACTTCCCGAAGTCTGGGGAGGGCTCCAAGTCACCGATTTAGAAATCGAGTAAGATTCTGGATTAAACAGAACCTTAATTTCTGGTAGTTTGGAAGGCGATCGCGGAGTAATCCGCAATTTTTCTAGTGCCATTTGTTAATTCCTCTACGTTCACGTTCCACTGTAAGTTGACGAGCCAAGATGCGGCTCACTCGTTCAGCAAGTTGTTGCACGTTGATTTGGGAAGCGGGTGCTGCTCCCATTTCTGCCATGGTCTCAGATATGGTTGGACTTGCCTGAGTTGCTGATTCAACCATAGACTCAGCTGAGGTGTCCATTTGGCGAGCGATCGTAGCATTGTTATTGGTTTTGTTAATTGCCAGAGGTAAGGGCATTCTCCCCATCTCCTGACTAACTGATTGACTGGCCCATGACTCGCCTCTAAGCTTGCGCTGAAGTATGTTTGAGGGCATTCCCTGGGATGGTGAGGGTTTGACCTGAGCAGTTGCTGGCATTCCTTGAGCCTGGAAATCACCTGAAGTAGAAGAGAGGGTCTTTACTACTGGCATAGAGGCTTTAGTTAGGGGTTGCTTGAGCCCTTCAGAAGCTACTGGCCTTCTTTGGAGTTGGGCTAAACTTGAGCTAACCTGCCCTGCTTTAACTATGGGCAAAGATGCTTCGCTTGCCGCTTGGGTAGAAATAGTCGCCTTGAGCCCAGGTAAATCTGAGCGACTTTTCAATTGGACTTGAGGCTGAGCTAAAGAAACTGAACTGCTCAGCTCAGCAGGCCGCTCGGCTTGAGTTGGCACTGTATTTTTCTCTGGTTGAGGCAGGTTAGACTTTTGAACCATAGTTAACTCTTGAGCCGGTTCTGGGGAAAGTTGAGGTTTTCCTGGTACAGAAGCTTGGGCTTCAGTGACAGCCAGGGGAGTAAACTGTGCTTGCACTGCTGTCATAGTTTCTGGCCGACTCACCCGCCACTGGCTAGAGGGCGAGGAAATGGGAGAAGCTGAAGCATTGCTGGTTTGGGATTGAGTATTAATGGCGACGGCGGAGTTAGATTCAGGCTTAACCTGTCTCTGGAGAGTAGGGGATGGAATTGCCGAGGATGGAGCAAGGAACTGAGGACTGGTGGCGGCGATGGTAGCCTGACGACTAATCCGCAACGGAGTTAAAGACTCAGTTACCGAGGGAGTTGGCGATCGCCTTGGCTGAGTCAACAATGCTGACTTCTGAGCTTTCACCTCCGATTGAACTCGGCTGATTTGCTCAACCTGGTTCCCCCAAAACCCGCCAGAGTCAGACTGGGAACTTGCCACTAGAGATTGGCTCAAGGTTGGCTGCATTTGAAGTTGGGGAAACTGGACCGATTCCCGCCGCTGTCGCTGTAGCCGTTGTAAAATTGTCCCCGGTTGGAAAACGCTGATCTGATAGCGCGATCGCACTCTTTCTGGCAGCTCTAATTGCTGGTTCAGCCGTCCCGCAGTCCTTTGAATAGACTGGTAGTGAGTGTGAAGCTGGCGCGTATTAATCACACCTCCAGAAGTAAACAGCCGCCGCTGGAGGCGCTGCGCCAGAGGTGACGCGCCTTCGGTTTCGGAGTTCTGGGTTGCTAGTAAACTCTTGTTTTGACTCATATTTAAACTACCAATTCTACTGAAACTCTATCCCCCCTGTCTCAGCATTCAAACGCCGATTGAGCTTGGCTACCTCCTCCACCCATTCCTGTCTTTCCTGGTGTTCCATAGTCAAAATTGACTGGTAAGACCAATGAAAGTGATAGGCGAGATAGGCTACCTCCTCCTGGAGGCGAGCGAGAGGGTAGCCTAAGATTCCCCCGAGAGTTCCAGTTCCACCAGGAAACTTTGCTCACATTGGGGACAGGTAACTTGGAGCGATCGCTTGCCGTTACCATTGATGCGATTGTAGAGATCCTGCAAGTAAGCCAAATCAGAAGCAAATAATCCCTCAATCACTTTTGGGTTGATTACTTCTAGAGAACCAAGCTGCATTACGACTCGGGAAAGCAGGATCACAATCAGGTAAGCTGGGTTAGCCTGGACGCGAGGATCTTTAAGGGGCAGGATTTCATCGGCGGCAGTTGCTAGCCGCATGATGCCTTCCCGGTGCAAATTACCCTCTTTGTCCACATAACCAGCTGGTAAGGTAAATTCGTATTCCGTCTGTAGCATGATTTTCTTCAGAATTTTCCAATTAGCCATCAGTCTTTAGTACTTTTGACTTTTGACTGCGTGACTTTTGAGTTTCGATCATGCTTTCTCGATGCGTTCGCAAGCAACGGTGAGGGACTCAATTCCCACATCATCGCCTTTGGCATTTAAAGCGGGTCCTTCATACTTACTTGGCCAAGCACTGAAGAAATTCCAGCGAACTTTCTCCTGTCCCGCATCATCCAAGAGGATAATTGAGCCATTTTTGCGCTCCACCTCTCCTTGGACAGCTTTGAGATGCCAGTCATATAGTTCCCGAGAATCAGTAATTCCCCACTTTAAGGTGATATCTGGGTACTTGGCCTTTCCTCGCAGTTTACGCACGGTGGCATCGTCTCCACCTTCACGATATTCGACTACCGCTACTTCGGATCCAGCACTGCTGCACTCAGCAAAACCTGCCTGAGTAATGGAATCTATCTCTAGCAGGAAGCGATAATTCTTATACGGATCTACTCTTGCCATTGACAATCTCCTTGTTTGGTTAGTTTTTGGTAGTTGATAGTTGTTAGTTGTGGGTAGTTAGTCTATTTTGTACTGTTACTTAACTCACTACCTTTGACTGAGTTTGGATTTTCAATTTTGACTTGCTTACTCGCCAGCCATCTGCTGGATGCGGAAGATCACAAATTCAGCAGGCTTGACGATCGCCACACCGATGAGAGCGACTACTTGACCGAGTTCTCGCACTTCTCTGGGATTAGTTTCTGCATCACACTTGACGAAGAAAGCTTGTTGGGGTGTCTCTCCCAATAGTGCCCCTTCCCGCCATTGATTGAGCAGAAAGTCACCTACAGTGCGCTTAATCCGCTCCCACAGAGCCAAATTATTCGGCTCAAAGACAGCAAACTGAGTCCCTTCATCAATGGATTCCTGTAGGAAGTTAAAAAAGCGACGGGTGCTAATGTAGCGAAAGTCAGCATTAGCGTCGTCTGCCATCGTCCGGGCTCCCCAGACCTTGATCGTACCTTTGAAGGAGCGGATCGCGTTAATACCTTCAGGGTTCAGTCCATCCTGCTGCGCTTTGCTAATCAGTTTGCTGACATCTAAGGCATTCACAATGGTCTCATTAGCCGGAGCTTTGTACACTCCTCGCGTGGCATCATTACGAGCGTAGATTCCAGCTAGGTGACCACTAGGAGGGACGACAGCCGGCTGGTTGGTATCTGGATCGAATACCTTAATCCAGGGATAATAAATGGCCCCATAGCTTCCTGCCTGGCTGCGACCCACTGGGCGGATAGTGTCAATCTGAGCAGGCTCAGCACTCTCATCCCCATCTAAAATGGCAACCCGGTCCCCCATATTTACACAGTGGGCAATAATAGCCGTTTGCTGGGCTGTAGTGATGGCACCAGGAATGGCAACGATGGTAATTTCATCAATCGGCTCAAACTTGGCTAACTCTTCGGCTGGGTCGTCGAGATCGGTGGCAGCGGCGACTCGTAGGACATAGCAGCGAGTACCACCATTGAAAAAGAATCCGTAGACCGCGTGAGCTAGGGTCTTGTTCCCGGCGTGAAAGTCACCAAACTTGGTTTTAAACTCTTCCCAACTCGTAATCAGTTGCGGCTCACCTGCGGGAGCAACCGGATAGGGAATAGGATTGTTACTATTGTCAAACCTTCCTGGTTGGTCAGGCATGGTAACGTTATCGGCGACAACGCCAATAAACCCGGCCACGCTAGTTGCCACTCCAGCAATTGGCTGGGCGGCTGGGGGTACTTCTTCAACGTAGACACCTGGCGAGAGATACTGAGGCATACTAATAACTCCTTGATTTTCAGAAGATTTTAAGATGATAATTGCAAGTTGTAATCGCTATCTGTCGTTGCTACGGGAATGGCGATCGCGGTCTGTTCAACGATAGCACCCGACTGTACCCTAATGGTGTAAGTTCCAGCGGGAACGACACCGATGCTGTAGTATCCTTCCCCATCGGTTGCAGTGGTCAGACCCGACTCGACTAGAGTAACCGTAGCATTAACTACTGGCTGGTCGGCTACGTCGGTAACGCGCCCACCGATGCGAAAAAATTGTTCTTCTGTAGCCGGTTTGAGTTGCTCTGACTGGGAAGAAATTCGCTCTCCTAAACGCAGATCCCGAGTAATCACGATTGGGGCTACCTCTGGTTCAACTAGCATTTCCATCGCGATCGTCACCTTCACCCCAATCGAGGCTCGTAACTGGGTTCCCAATGATGTCCAGAATTCAGCTGGTTCTTTGAGTCCGTTAGCCTTGGCTGTAACCATGGGCAAGGGTGGTTCTTGATTCGCAAGACTACCTTGCAAGAACTGGTTAGGGATAGTAGAATAGCGAGAGAATACTTGTAAAACTTGACTCAGCAGTCGATGTTCTTGCAAGGCTGATTCATCCCCACTCACCCCTCCCGACCAAGCAGTCACCAAATAGGAACAGTCAACGCGCAAGGGGGGACGGCGAATATTCACCTGTCCATTCTGGCGCTCCACAGTGAGTTCGTTGGTGCGCAGCTCTACGTTTTCGCGAATGTCGTAGAGGAACAGATCTACCGTCGCCTGAGTGGGATTGAATTGTTCTGTAGGTCGTTCAAACACAATCTGCGCAGCTGCTAACTCTGCCGGAACTCCCGACTGAGTTAGGAGCGTTCGCAAAGTCTGAGTAAGGTCACGAATCATTTTTATTGGCAAGGGGTAGGGGGTGATAGTTAGTGGTTAGCTTCAGAACCAATCAAAATCAATACCAAAACAATTCACCCCTAAAATTTTAACACTCAAAAGCATAACGATCTGGATAATTGACCAAACATTTATAAACCTTGAGAAAACTTAAAATAACTTTACCCTTACCCTCTAAACAAATTAAAAAAAATTAATATTTTACCCTTAATTAGGCAAATTAATTAACTGAGCCAAAGTGAGTAAAGCATAAAATGTAGGTATGATATACTAAAAAAACTTGCTCTTTAGCTGAAAAGTTAGATGAATTATGCTCAATTTGACCAGCTGTTTTTGGCATTGCAGCGGCTAGATAAATTACTGGAAAGGGCTATAGCTGCAGCTCAAGTTAGTTATGGACCAGAGGCTGCCGCCGATCCCTATCGAGGGCTTCACATTAATAAAGATGAAGTAGCAAGATTACTAACTCGAAAACCGGGGGAATCCCCTTTGCAAGTCGAACAGGAAGGCTCTCAAAAATTTCCAGCGGAGCAAACTACTAATTCCTCTGCCTTAGCATGGCTTCAGCAGGCTTTCGACTTGTCCGCTTTTGAGCTTGATTTGGTTTTAATTGCCTTAGCCCCAGAAATTGACCTCAAGTACGAGCGCCTCTATGCTTACCTTCAAGACGATGTCACCCGCAGGCGAGCGAGTGTAGATTTAGCTCTTAATTTGCTCTGTTCCTCTGCCTCAGAGAAGTTGTGGCGACGTAGACATCTTACTCCTTGCTCACCCCTACTGCAGCATAACTTGCTGCAGTTAGTGAGCGATCCCCATCAGATTCAACCGCCACTGCTGTCGTATTATCTCAAGCTAGATGACCAGATTGTCCGTATCCTGCTCGGGCAAAACAACCTTGAGCCCCGCTTAGCTTCTTTCTGTCAACTGTTTGAACCAGGGATTAATCTAGCTCAACTCCCCCTCAATGAAGTAATTAAGCAGGGATTGCTCAGGATAGTGACTCAAGCACTCAAAACCACTCAGCCTTTGAGACTATACTTCTGGGGGCCGCAGGGAGTGGACAAGCAAAGGACGGCGATCGCTCTAGCAGGTGAATTAAAAACCTCTTTATTGATGGCTGATTTAGCTTTTGCTTTAAAACTAGAAGTAGACTTTGAACCAGTTCTCCAGCTCCTCTTCCGTGAAGCTCGGCTGAAAAAGGCTCTCCTCTACTTAGAGGGAATCGACACAATTAAGAGTAATCAGCAAGGCATTGCTTATCAGCACTTACTTGCTCGGCTCGCTCAAGAGCCAGGAGTCTTGATTTTATCTGGCCTGCAGCCCTGGATTCCCACTCAGGGGGATGCTCATGGTGCGATCGCCATCCCCTTTTCCCTCCCCGATTTTACCGAGCGTCAGGCTTATTGGCGCGAACAATTAGCAGCAGCACAGATTTCACTAGATGAGCGCTCGCTCAATACCTTAGTTGCTCAGTTTCGTCTCAGTTATACTCAAATTGCTGATGTCATTACTACGGCGAGCAATCAAGCTTTATGGAATAATGTAGTAAGTGAGCAGCAATTATCTCATCCTCATCCTCGGGTAAACCTGGAGGAACTTTTTGCCGCTGCCAGAGTCCAATCTGGTCACGACTTGACTGCGCTAGCACGTAAAATTGAGCCTAAATATGGCTGGGATGATATCGTACTCCCCCACGATCGCCTTACTCAGCTTGAGGAAATTTGCCATCAGGCTAGATATTGGCATCTTGTCTACGAGAAGTGGGGATTTGAACGCAAACTATCTCTGGGTAAAGGTTTAAATGCCCTTTTTTCTGGACCTCCTGGTACAGGTAAGACAATGGCGGCTGAAGTTATTGCCAGTGAGTTACACCTCGATCTCTACAAAATTGATCTCTCCCAAGTGGTCAGCAAATATATTGGTGAGACAGAAAAAAATCTAGACTTAATTTTCTCCGCAGCAGAGAATGCCAACGTTATCCTCTTCTTTGACGAAGCAGATGCCTTGTTTGGCAAGCGTTCTGATGTTAAAGATGCTCACGATCGCTATGCTAACATTGAGATTGGTTACTTACTTCAGAAGATGGAAGAGTATGAAGGAATAGCCATTCTGGCCACCAACCTCCGCCAGAATATGGACGATGCCTTCGTGCGGCGACTGCACTTTATTGTCGAGTTTCCCTTCCCTGATGAGGAATATCGGCAACATATCTGGGAAGTTACTTTCCCGCCAGAAGCTCCGCTGGGGAAAGAGCTTGATTTGGGCTTTCTGGCTCGCCAAGTAAGGTTGCCTGGAGGCAATATTAAGAATATTTCCCTAGCAGCAGCATTTTATGCGGCACGAACTGAAGAATCGATCCAGATGTCTCACCTAATCCAAGCAACGCGACGGGAATATCAGAAATTAGGTCGCACCTGGAACGAAGCGGAATGGAATGGCTATCAAATTGAGTCGGGACAAGAGCAATAAGGCTTAATAGAATCAAGAATTTTTTCATTCTACATTCTGCATTCTGCATTCTGCATTTCCTCCACCTCGCGCTTTTTCGAGCCTAACCGAGTAGTATTGAGAGTATCTTAAATATTACCAAATTCTGAGTTTCTCAGTTTAAAATCAGAACGGCGAGAAGCGAGGCGAGCTTTTCCTGAAGCTGCCCAGTTTTGTAAAAATCCGATTTGTTCTTTCGCCGTGCGTGCTAGGGGAACAATTTGACTGGCAGCTTCTAAGATATCTTCAGTGGTAAAGTCACGATTCTGACTAAATCCGATGTGCATCGCTTCGATGATAGTCTGTTCAATCTCCGCACCAGAAAAATCGGGTGTTTCGTAAGCAAGTCGCTTAATGTCATAACTTTTCAAGTTATGGGGGCGTAAGTGAGATAAATGGACGGTAAAAATTGCTTCTCTTTCTTCTTGAGTGGGCAATCCCACAAAAAAGATTTCATCAAATCTACCTTTTCTGAGCATTTCTGGGGGTAAAGCTTGAATATTATTAGCTGTAGCCACTACAAACACCGGAGTTGTCTTTTCTGCTAACCAATTGATAAAAGTACCAAAAACCCTACTAGTGGTACCGGAATCTCCTCTACCATCAACTCCAGCAAAAGCTTTATCAATTTCATCAATCCAGAGAATACAGGGCGCTAAGGCTTCAGCTAAACTAATCATCTGGCGGGTGCGAGATTCTGATTCTCCCACTAATCCACCAAATAAACGCCCTACATCTAGACGCAAGAGAGGTAAATGCCAGTGATGGGCGATCGCCTTGGCTGTCAGAGATTTGCCCGTACCCTGAATTCCTACCAGTAATAAACCCCGAGGATGAGGCAATCCGTAAGCCCGAGCGCGATCGCTAAATGCTCCCCCTCTTCTGAGCAACCAGTCTTTGAGGTTGTCTAAGCCCCCGATATCAGAAATTTGCTCAGTAGCCGGATAGTAATCGAGGATTTGGGTTTGGCGGATAGATTGACGTTTTTCTTCTAAGATTAGCTCCACATCTTCTGGTTCAATTTTGCCATGATTGGCTATACAGAGAGTTAAAACTCGTCTAATTCTTTCTAAGGATAATCCTTGTGCCGATCTGACTAATTCATCTAAGAGTTTATCAGTTAAGGATTGACCTGTAGAAGCAAGCAGGCGTTGAATTTCAGTTTTAATTTCCGTAGCGCTGGGGAGAGGAAATTCGATGACAGTTAAGACTTCGGTTAATTCATTGGGAATGACAATTTCTGGAGCGACGATCGCGATATTTTTCGGTTGTGATTTCAGGTTGCGGGCTAAATTACGTAATTTGCGCGAGATAGATATATCTTCTAAAAAACGATGAAAATCTCGTAAAATAAATACTCCTCCTGCTTTTTCAGGCAATTTTTCCACTAATTCTAGGGCTTGTAAGGGGTTACGCCGAGCAAAATTAGCATTGTTGGGGTTATCTTGATAGCCATCGACAAAATCCCAAGTATAGATATTACGATTACCCAATTGTCTAACTACCGAGGCGATCGCTTTTTCTACTCGTTCTTCTTCTGCTGTTGGGATATAAATTAGAGGATAACAAGCTCTTAAGAGTAGAGTAAATTCATGAGTAAATTGATTCATTTTGATGAATTATGAATTATTAACTATTAATTATATATTTTACTAGCTTTGATATTTTTTCTGATTATACCAAGATTATTCAGTTTTCCTCTGGGCAAAATGCTATATATTTGCATTAGGAAAACTTTTACAGCAAAGGAATCCAACATGACTGCAACCGTTTCAATAGCTCATTTTTCTCTAGAAGATTACCATCGGATGATCGAAACCGGTATTTTAGCAGCTCGCCGAGTAGAACTGATTGAGGGATTAATTGTTGAAATGTCACCAGAAGGAACGGAACATACTTACTTTGAAGAAAACCTCGCCAAAAAACTCGAACGACTCACAGAAGGACGAGCCTACGTGCGAGAGAATAAACCCGTCACCCTATCCACATCCGAACCCGAACCAGATATAGTCGTTGCCCAACTTCCCAGAGCTCAGTATATCGAACATCACCCCTTTCCTGAAAACATTCTTTTAGTGGTAGAAGTCTCGAAATCTACCTTAGACTATGACACCTCAGTTAAGAAAAAAATTTATAGCCAAGAAAACATCCCCGAATATTGGGTAGTAGATGTAAAGGGCAGAAAACTGATAGTTTATCGTTCGCCTTTATCCGGTGATTATCAAGAGCAAACTGAGTGGTTATTGGGAACAACAATCGCTCCTTTGGCTTTTCCCGGTCTTGAAATTAAAATTTCCGATATTTTCTCTGTTTAATGAAGTACCTAAGGTGATTTCTCGAAATAAATATATTGGAAATAGGCTATAATTCAGGCGGGAACCATTGATTCGAGGCGACCTTCAACTCTGTCCAGGAAGCCTGGCTATCCATTGGCAAGATGAACTCTATCAAAAATTCCATCTTTCCTCACTTCCCTTGAGCCCAAATCCCAAATCAGAGAAGATTCACCATGCCCGTTACTCTCAAACTCCGACAACTTAGCGTTCCTCCCGGTCAAAGACTCCTGATTCAGAACCTAGAGTGGGCTGAATTTGAGTCCATTCTTGAAGAACTAGGAGAACATCGCTCCTCCCGCATCGCTTATAACCACGGAACCTTAGAAATTAGAATGCCTACCCCAGAACACGAAGTCGATAAAGAACTGCTCGGTGATTTCGTGAAAATTTTGCTCGATGAGTTAGAAATTGACTGCGAATGCTTTGGTTCCACTACCTTCAAGGGAGAAAAGATGAAGAGTGGCATTGAACCGGATCAATGCTTCTACATTCAAAACCACGCTCGCATGCGAGGCAAGCGGCGTGTCGATCTCAGCCTCGATCCACCGCCAGATCTAGCTATTGAAGTGGATGTCACCTCCAAGACTCAACTGGATGCCTATGCAGTCCTAGGTGTGCCTGAACTCTGGCGCTATGAGAAAAATCAACTCAGGATTGACCTCTTGCAAGGGGGTTTCTACCGGCAAGTTGCCACCAGTCCCACGTTCCCCACATTACCGATTTGTGAGCTGGTAGCAGAAGTTTTAGCTCAAAGCCAGGAAAGGGGTAGAAGTCCTGCTTTACGAGCCTTTCGTAAAAAACTAAAGCAATTGCTCCCATAATTTTATCATCAATAATATCCAGATAAATTAGCGGACCAAAAATACGACGATATTTTGACCATCCCTTGTGAAAAACTTGATAATGATAGGGTTTGCAGATCATGTCTGATTGATTACCCATCATCAAAACAGCATCGTGAGTAGGTTGGGTTGAGGCGACGAAACCCAACACCAACTCTTGTCTTTGTTGGGCAAAAGGACGACCAAAAAAATCTTGATAAGTGAAAACAGGCACAGCTAAATAGAGTTGACGTTATGGCTGTTGTTCTCTAATAGCAATACGATAAAATCAGTTTCTCAGAAGAAGAGATTGTTCCCGCACAATTGGATGATAAACAGCACTCTGAGATTCTTTCCCATTTGTTTAAGTCTTGGTTGTAGCTCTTACAGAAGCTTAAATACTTATCGGGCATATTGTTTCCAAACTTCCTTGATGCACTTCCTGATACAGTAACTTTGACAAATTTAAACAAATTCTTAACAAAACTTAACTATAAAATGCTAAAATATTAAGCAAAAGCAACATAAATCAAAAGCATCTGGAGGAAAATCTACATGAGTCAAACTGAACCTAGTACCACACCTACAACTGAACCTACCACTGTGCCCAAAATAGAAGAACCGAAGTTTGGTTTTAATGACTATGCGGAACGGTTAAATGGTAGAGCTGCCATGGTGGGCTTTGTACTTACCCTGTTGATTGAATATTTTACCGGTCAAGGTCTATTATCTTGGCTAGGTTTGCAATAGTTACTCAACCAGTTATCTGTTATTTGTCATTGGTCATTGGTGATTAATTTTTTTTACTTTAAGCTAATATACTAAAAGTTAGTTCCAAAATTAGTATAATAAACGTAGTAAAGAAATTAACTGAATGAATGCTTTGTTACCTAGATTTTTGAAGTCAGTATATCGCGGAGAACCAGTCTCTACCTTTATCTTCATTGTTGGTGCGGTTGACGCACTCATAGGAGGCTTTGGCGAGCGCTGGACTTTACTCTCTCTGGGGTTACTACTAGTAGTTAGTTCCGCCGCTGTACGTTGGTTACAAGTACAAAAAGCCCAAAATTTTGTCTCTCAACAAAGATCAAGACGTTATTTACCCCCTAGTTCCTCTCCAACTCCTTTACCAACCCTTAAAAGTGAAAGACATCGTCGATGAAAACTGTTGATGGTCATAAAATTACTCTTGATTAGTGGTAAAGGGCGTAAATGAAACGGGAATTTATAATTCATGTAAGTACTGAAAAATAAGGCTTTTCCATTCTGCATTCTGCATTCTGCATTCTGCATTCTGCATTCTTAATTCTGCATTCCACCACTAGCCTTGCTCTGAATCCTGCTCTTGAGAAGGTACTTCATAGACGTCAATCCGCAGTTGTACTTGGATTTCGCTTTGATTTTGATTCTCTCCCCAAAATTGCTTAACTGGAGTATCAGGTTCGTAAACAAGTTTTAGTGGCTTTCCAGGCACACAGCTATAACTGCGAATTCCATCACCACATACAATTGCTGTATCCCCTGAGTGTGAAGTGACAACGATTCTCGTAGCTGGTGGATTGAGATCAAGTTTCTGCCTCGATGCCTGAGGTAAGATCCTCAGGAAATAGGTTTTTATGGGTTGAGCGAGTTTTTGAGTTTCACTCTCACCCTGATTTACAGCTAAAAGAGAACTATCAAAGCCCACTGGCACAAAAAACCAAAGCAGCATCAATAAAAGAGTGATAATTAGAACTTTGGTAGTCCAAAAAAAGTATGCTGAAATAAAATTACCTAGTTTCATGATGAAGTGGGTGTAATATCAAGTTGGGATAATTAGTTGTCAATCAAATTTCTCATTTAATTTTGCCTAAGTATTTATGGTGATTAATTATGATAATTTAATCTAAACAACAAAAATTGATTTTTTTGTCGAGCAGAAAAATTATCATCACTAACTAAAATTAAAGTCTGACTGCCATCTTGTAGACGAGGACCTAAAATCATCCCTTCTAAGTTATCCAATTCTATTGGCAATTGGTTTAAATCAATGAGTAATTTTTTCTTTAAGGAAGTATAGTTTTCTATATTTCCTGCTAAATTTTTGATAGTAGATGTATCGGTGGCATTACCAATAACTACTTGAAAAATTTTGGCCCCTCCACCATCTAGTCCAAAAGTACGCTCCAAACTAAGTAAATAACCCTCTTGGTCTAAAACGGTTAACTCAGTTAGACCATTATAAATTACTCCGGGTGCAGCAGCATCGAGAAGATAGAGATGTTCTGCTACCAACACTGGTTGACCGATGGGATTAATGAGGTAATGGAGTAAACGAGAACGATTTTGAGTTTCTGGTAGCTCCGGATTACTATCTTGAGTTAAGGCTGCTTCTGTAGCGGTAAATAATCGAAAAGCATCTTCTGGTACTGTTCCATTCGCTTTAATCGTTAAGGCTTCAAAACCTAAATTATCTTGTACTCCCTTGCCTTGTTCGGGTAAGTAACGTTGAGGAATTCTTAATTTTTGCTTCAAGTTTCCCTTTAAATCAAATTCACCAATAAAAGGAGCAATTTTTTTATTAGTGACACCTTCACTAGAAATAAATAAAGTGTTTCTGGGAGAAATAGCAATTCCTTCTGGATCTAATGTATTTTGAGCATAAGTTTTTCCTTGCTCATCTTTGAGAAAGGTAACATTTTCTATGGTTATATTCTCAATCTTAACTCGATCGGGATTAGTCTGATCGAGGTCAATTTTCAGGGTATAAAAACGAGCAGGAGCAAATTTAGCGCGATCGTCAGAAATGACATAAAAGCGATCCTTTTGTCGATTATAGGTAATAGCTGATAATCCACCTACAGCAGTATCCTCAAAGGGTTCTTTTGGTAATTCATACTCATCTAGCAATTCCAAGGAAAGATTTAAGAACGTTCTTTCTTGGGCGATCGCCTGGGAATTTATCCCCACTAACATGGTAAAACTAGTGATACAAACCAGAGAAATGAGAACTAATTGACGTAAAAATAGGATCGGCTTAGAGTAATACTTCATAAAATCTAAAAGAGAAAGAGTATTATTTGAGTTTACTTGCCAGCATTTAGTTGATCGTAAGCTTAAGTTGGGCTAACTGGTTGAGAAACCTCAGCCAATTTCCTTCTTGTTCAGTGATATCGATATTGGTCAATGCTTCCTGAATCCATAGTCGTTCTGAATCACTCAAACTATTGAGAGGAAGACTACATAACCGGGGAAGTTCCCATTTCCAGAGTCGTAAAGTCTGGTCACTACTACCACTAACTAACATTTGTCTATTGGAAGTTATAGCCATACATTTGACAGCTCCCTGGTGTTCAGTTAGAGTTTTCAGGTATTTCCCGTCTGGAAGTCGCCATAATTTGAAGGTACTATCCTTACTCCCTGAGGTCAATAATCGTCCATCATCACTGATAGCCAGACACCAAACCGCATCAGTATGTCCTTCCAGGGTAGTTATTAATTTACCTTGAGGTAGTTGCCATAATTTAACTGTATGGTCATCACTACCAGTTGCCAATAGAGTACCATCAGGACTAATAGCTAAACACCAAATTCTGGCTGTATGTCCTGCTAAAGTGGCGATCGCCTTTCCCTCTGGCAACTTCCATAAACGAACAGTGCAGTCTTTACTGCCACTGGCTAACAGAGTATTATCGGGGCTAATTGCTAGACAGGAAATAGCATCACTATGTTCTATCAAAGTTTTTAAAGGTCGACCTTGGGGTAATTCCCACAGACGAATAGTATTGTCTAAATACCCACCACCAGTAACTAATAAGCGATCGTCAGAACTAATCGTGAGACAATCTATTTCTCGCTTATGCCCTCTGAGATTGTGGATGAGGTTACCAGGAGGATACTGCCAAATACGCGCTTCTTGATAACTACCACTAGCTAAAATCTTACCATTACCAGTCATTCCTAAACACCATACCGAAGCGGTATGACCTGAAAATTGGTGTAATAAATCCCCTTCAGGCAAACGCCACAGACAAACGGTTTTATCTCTACTACCACTAGCCAATAAGGCTCCATCCTTACTTAAACAAAGGGAGCTAACTGAGTGGGCATGTCTTTGAAGAGTAGTTAATAATTCTCCGTTATCTAGTTGCCATACTCTGATGAGATCGTCACCGGCACTAATCAATAATTTCCCATCAGGAGTAACTACCATCGATTCAATTCCCCGAGTATGTCCCGTTATCGTCTTGACACAAAGGAGTAATGTTTCTCGGGGAACTTCTTTGGTTTTGCAGTTTTTCGCCAGTTGGACTAAGTTAGTGAATATATTGCGCTGTTGAGGATCTTCAGGCAGCCATTTATTCATTAGTAGTATTTTCAGGATAACCCTAGTCCACAGTAGAGGTGCCATGAGTGTTAATGACCACATTTCCTGCCAATATTTACCACTAACTAAAATATCCAAAATTTTTTGCCAGTCAGCATCATTGATTTGAGCTAATCTTCTTCCTTCATGACCACCAATTACGAGCCAAACCCATTCTATTCGTTTCCCGATTTTACCCCGGTCGTCTATTCTTTGTTTTAATTGCTCGGGAGCGGAGTCATAGATTTGTGCTAATAGTTTTTGTTGGGGATCGATCTGTTGATATTTCTGCCATTGTTCGGTGAAGAAATAGAACAACGCCGCTTGCTGGGAATCTGCCGGGGCAAAACCTGCTTCCCTCGCTACTTCTATAGCTAACTGATGGTTTTCTTCACTAGCGAGGCGACATATTTCTTGTTGCAACTCTGAGTTTCTTAGAGATAATAACCATTGTTTGGCACGCTGGGCAATTTCGGGGTCTCGATCTTGACATGCTGCTAATAAGGGCATCACTATCGAGGTGTCTGTTGCTTCGATCGCATCTTTCCGATCCAGGTTTAAAGCTGTTAATACTCTTAGTTCTATGGGTTTTGATGCGATCCACTTTTTTGATTTGAGCAATTTAGTCAATGCTGGATCTCGCTTTTGAGCCCAATCTTGACAAAAAGCATCGATAGAAGCTCGATCTTCAACCTTAGTTTGAAGTTGAGTTAACTGGTGTAGAAATGCCAGCCAATTTCTTTCTACTTCGGCGATCTCATCATTGGTCAAGGCTTCTTCAATCCATTGTCGCTCTGAATCACTCAAACTATTGACGGGAAGATGACATAAACGAGGGAGTTCCCATCTCCAGAGCCGCAAAGTATGGTCATTACTACCACTGACTAAGGTTTGTCCATCTGGTGTCATCACCATACATCTAACTGCTCCTTGGTGCCCAGTTAAAGTGGCCAGCTCTTTCCCTTCTGGAAGTCGCCATAGTTTGATGGTTTGATCTTTACCTCCAGTGGCTAATAGTTGCCCATCAGCACTAATAACTAAACACCAAACTGCGTCAGTGTGTCCTGCTAGGGTAGTTATTAATTTACCCTCAGGTAGTTGCCATAATTTGACTGTATGGTCATCACTGCCGGTTGCCAACAGAGTACCATCAGAACTAATCGCCACACACCGAATTTTTCCTTCATGTCCTGACAAAGTGGCGATCGCTTCACCATCTGGTAATTGCCATAAACGAAGGGTATTATCTTTACTACCACTGGCTAAAAGAGTATTATCGGGACTAATCGCCAAACAAGAAATAGCATCAGTATGTCCTTCTAAAGTTTTAAGCTGCTCCCCTTTGGGTAATTTCCACAGGCGCACAGTATTGTCTAGATAGCCACCTCCAGTAACTAACAATTTATCATCAGAACTAATCGCTAGACACTCCACTTCTCGCTTATGCCCCCTGAGAGCATTAAAGAATTTTCCAGGAGGATATAGCCAAAGGGTTGCTGTTTTATAACTACCACTGACTAAAAGCTTGCTATCACTGGTCATACCCAAACACCACACCGACGACTGATGAACCAGAAGGTTACTTAATAAATTACCCTTAGGTAAATTCCATAGACAAATAGTTCTATCTCTACTGCCACTAGCTAATAATACGCCATTATCACTCAAACAAAGAGAGGTGACTGAGTTGGTATGTCCTTCAAGAGTAGTTAATAATTCTCCACGATCTAGTTGCCATACTCTGATGAGATCGCCACCAGCGCTAATCAATAATTTACCATCGCGACTAATAATCGCAGACTCAATCCCCTGATTATGTCCTGTCAGCGTGTGGGTATGACGGATTAATGTTTCTTGAGGAACTTCTTTAGTTTTACACTTTTTCCCTAGTTGGACTAAGTTAGTAAATAAACCGCGCTCTTGGGGCTCGGGAGATTTCCATCGGTTCATTTGTAGGGTTTTCAGCATAGTTCTACTCCAGAACGCCGGAGCTATAAGCGCTAATTGCCACATTTCCTGCCAATATTTACCACTAGTTAAAATATCGAGAATTTTTTGCCACTCAAGCTTATTTAGTTGAGCTAATCTTTCTCCTTCTTGACCACCAATTACTAGCCAAACCCATTCTATTCGTTTCCCAGTTTCCCCCTTTTCATCTATTCTTTGTTTTAATGCTTGGGAGGCGGAGTCATAGATTTGTGCTAATAATTTTTGTTGCGGATCGACCTGTTGATATTCCTCCCATTGTTCCGTGAGAAAATAAAATAGGGCCGCTTGTTGGGGATCGCTGGATACATAGGCAGCTTCGTTGGCTATTTCTAAAGCTAACTGATGGTTTTCTTCACTAGCTAGGCGACATAGTTCTTCTTGCAACTCTGAGTTTTTCAGAGATAGTAACCATTCTCTAGCACGTTGGGCAATTTCACTATCTTCATCTTGCAAGCATTGCAGTAAGAGCTTAATTATTGATGCATTTTCTCCCTTGATTATATCTTTATGTCCTGTCTTTAAAGCTGTCAAAATTTTTACTTGTATGGGTTTTGATGCTATCCACCCCTTCAATTTCAGAAATTTAGCTAATTCTAGATTCCGATTTTCTGCCCAAACTTCACAAATAGCATCGATACACTCTCGATCGTCTAGCCGAATTTTACGTAGCGTACTCAAAATAATATTTTGTACCTTTTTATCTTTACTAAAAGTTAAAGCTTTTGCCAGTAACTTGAGGCTTGCCGGCGTTCTTTTCTGGGCAAGTTCTTTGGCTGCTTGTAACCTGATCATTTCCCCCAACAGAGGTGTATCGTTATATAATTTTGCTTCGAGGTTGGTTAATTTATCGGCATCCATTCCCATCAATCTTATATCTAGTTAGTACAATTATTACACGACCATTACTATTTGCCTGAAATCTGTAAAAGTGTCACGCCAATAAGTACCTGTGCAAAATCTAATCTAATATTTACCCCTACTGTTATATTTGAAAGTATTGCTGGTGTGGTTGACACCAATGGCTCGCTATTTGTCAATCAGATTTTTCGGTAAACCACATCTTCATGGTGTAGAATCTCTGTGTGACAGAATTATGGGTCATCGGAGAGAATTAGTAATAAAGTTATAGTTGTTTTAATCAAACTTTGTAATCATTAATTAAAGAATTGCTTATGGCTGTACTAGAAAAAGGTAACATCTCCATTCATACAGAGAACATCTTTCCCATTATTAAGAAATCTCTCTATACTGACCATGAAATTTTCTTAAGAGAATTGATCTCTAACTCTGTAGATGCTATCTCTAAAGCAAAAATGGCGTCTTTAGCTGGAGAAGTCAAAGGAGAAATACCCGAACCAGAAATTACTCTTTCGATAGATAAAGGCAAAAAAACTCTTTCTGTCAGCGATAACGGCATCGGCATGACGGCTGAAGAGGTAAAAAAATATATTAATCAGGTGGCCTTCTCTAGTGCTGAAGATTTTATTCAAAAATATGGTAAAAATGCTAATGATTTTATTGGTCACTTTGGTTTAGGGTTCTACTCCTGCTTTATGGTAGCTAAGCAAGTAGAAATTGATACCTTCTCCTATCGTGATGGTGCCGAAGCTGTTCACTGGAGCTGTGATGGCTCTCCTGCTTTTGAGATCACTGAATCTTCTCGTACTACACCAGGTACTACGGTGACCCTTACTCTCATGGATGAAGAAACAGAATACTTGGAAATTGTCAGAATTAAAAATTTGGTGAAAAAGTATTCTGATTTTATGCCGGTAAAAATCAAGCTAGATAATGAGGTAATTAATCAGCAAAAATCAGTTTGGAAAGATTCACCCCAAAACCTCACCAAAGAAAACTACCTAGAATTTTATCGTTATCTCTATCCTTTTCAAGAAGATCCTTTACTATGGGTACATCTGAGTACTGATTATCCTTTCTTACTCAATGGTATTCTCTACTTTCCCAAATTAAAACCTGATGTAGATGTCAACAAGGGGCAGATTAAGTTATTCTGCAATCAGGTATTTGTCAGCGACCATTGTGAGGAAATTATTCCTGAGTTTCTCATGCCTTTACGAGGAGTGATTGACAGCCCAGATATTCCTCTCAATGTATCTCGCTCTGCCTTAACCAATCATCGTACTGTGAGCCGCATCGCTGATTTTATTGCCAAGAAAATTGGCGATCGCCTCAAATCTCTCTTTCAAGAAGATCGTTCGGAATATATCCGTTGTTGGGAAGATGTGGGTACTTTTGTCAAATTTGGTTCTCTTAAAGACGAGAAATTTAAAAAACAAGTAGAAGATTTAATTCTTTATCGTACCACCTATCAACCTTCTGAGGCTAAATCAGATACCCCTCAAGTTGAGGTGCAATCGGGAGAAGAGGATGTTTGGCAAGATGTAACACCTAAAAATACTGAACCCTATACAACCTTATCAGAATATCTGGAACGGAACAAAGAGAGCCATGAAAACCGAGTTTTCTACTGTACAAACCCTGACACCCAAAGTACCTATATTGATTTATATCAAAAACAGGGCTTAGAAGTGCTCTACATGGACTCTTTCATTGACACTAACTATTTTATTCCCTTCTTAGAAAGAGAACATACGGATGTTAAATTCTCCCGGGTTGATTCAGAATTAGACCAAACTCTGGTAACCGAAGACAAAGCCAGTGAAATTGTCGATCCCAAAACCAACAAAACTCGCAATCAAGAGATCAAAGAAATATTTGAACAAGCCCTCAATAAACCCAAAATTAACATTAAAACTCAGTCTCTCAAGTCTGATGCTCAGGAAGAAACTCCTCCAGCCATGGTACTTTTACCTGAAGCCATGCGCCGCTTGCAGGAAATGACTGCCATGATGCAACAAAAAGCCATGGCTTTTCCCGAAGAGCATGTCTTAGTGATTAATACTGCCCATCCTTTGATTGAGAATATTTATCAACTCAATAAAGGTAGTATTATTCAGGGTAGTGGCTCTTCACCTACTGGGGAATTAGTTAACATGATGTGCCAGCACGTTTATGATTTAGCCTTAATGGCACAAAGGGCTTTTGACGCCGACGGAATGAAATCTTTTGTAGAACGTTCTAACAAAGTTCTAACTTCTTTAACGAAGAAATAAAGGTTGATGGTTGGTGGTTAATGGTTGATGGTTGATGTTGGAAAAATTGGTTTTAAGAGCAATAGATGCTCCGCTTCAAGAGTTTGAATCGCTGTAGGAAGTAGCATGGGTATAGCAGAATGCAGAAAGTAGAATGCAACAATTAAGAATTAGAACTTCAGTCGTGGGTCAATCGACAATCTACAATCCCTTGACTATCATCATAAATCCCTTCATGTCTTGTGGAGCAAGGCTTTTAAGTTCATCCAATGTATTCTCAACCTCCCATCGACTATGATATTCTCGTGCCAGAACTAAGACCGGAAACTGATTAATATCCATCAAGTCAGTAATTAAACGATAAGTAATTTCTTCTTAATCCTGAATTGGGAACAATTATATTGGGACCAATACTGTTCGGTTAGTGGCTCAAGTTATTTTTCCCGCCCCCTAAATCCCCCAATTTTGGGGGACTTTGAAGCCCGGCTTCCCCCCAGAATTGGGGGGCTAGGGGGGCTAAAACCAGATAATTTATTGTCTTGGTCATTTGTGTGTACACGTTAGAAAGTTGGGGGCTGGGTGGCTTAACCGAACAGTATTGATATTGGGACAATCGTGCAGATTTAGATCCTGACGTACTCTATTCTGCTATTACAAAGTAACAATTACCTCAATTTCATAGTTATGTTTATCAATAATTGAATATTAAAACGGAGTTAAAAAATTATGGCAATTCAAGCATCAGAACAACGATTAAACCAAATTTTAAATATCCCTAACTATCAATTTGAAATTCCTTCTTACCAACGTCCCTATGCATGGACAAAAGACCAAATATTAGAATTAATTGACGATTTAATTGATGCTTTTCCTTACCTTGATGATAATGATGATAATCATGCTGAGTATTTTTTAGGTAGTATCATTTTGATAGAAAAAACACAAAAACCCCAAGTGGAAATTGTTGACGGGCAACAACGTTTAACAACTCTAACTCTATTATTTTCAGTTTTTCGTCATCTTTTATCTCAAGATAGCTATGTTTATGATGACATCAATGCTTTTATGCAAAAAAGAGGACCTTCAGGTACTTTATATGGTCTAAAATTGCGATCACAAGATGACTCATTTTTTGGTGAATATATTCGTATCTCTGGAGGCTTAGAAAAGCTATTAGATAAAGACACAGGCTTAACTACTCACAGTCAAAGACTTTTGAGAGATAACGCTAAAACATTTATTACAGAGTTGAAAAATCGTTGCCCCGAAAATATAACTATGGAATCATGGATTATTCATTTACACCAAAATATTTTAGGAAAATGTTATTTAGTAACTGTTTCTGCCGATAGTCCTGATACTGCATATCGTATTTTTTCTACTATTAATACTCGGGGCCTAGATTTACAATTAAATGATATTCTTAAGTCAGAAATTATTGGTAATATTCAAGGAGAAAAAGATCGAGAAAAATACACTGAAATTTGGGATGGAGAAGAAACAGATTTAGGCAGAAAAGATTTTGAAGCATTATTTTCTCATATTCATCGGCTTAAATTGAGAGAAAAGCCAAAAGAAAATTTACTGACAGAATATCGGAAGAAAATCAAACCTCAAGATAATCCTACAGAGTTTATTGATGAGGTTTTAAAACCTTTTTCTGATGTTTTTGAAATGCTCAGAGACCAAAGATTTAGCTGTGATAATAAGGAAGAAGAGAAAGAAATTAATCGTCTTTTTGGCTGGTTAAACCTCATCGATAATTCTGATTGGTTGCCTCCTGCTATTTATTTTTTAGTAATGTATCCTGATAAAACATCTCAAATAAAAGACTTCTTTACTAATTTAGAAAGATTAGCCGCAGGTTTAATGATTGTGAGGGCTGATATTAATCAACGGGGAAGACGCTATGCTCAAGTTTTAGATGCGATCGAGGAGCAGAATCAGCTATTATTAAGGCAAAAGAATTATTATCCCGAGAAGAACAAAATAATATCATTGAGATTCTTGATGGTGATTTATACCAACAAACCCGTAGCCGTCTTTATGTATTAAAGAGATTAGATTCTGCTATTGCTGAAGGAGGATTAAGCCCCAGTTTTGATGCTAAATTAGTTACCATTGAACATGTTTTACCCCAAAATCCCAAGGCTGATAGTGATTGGTGTAACAATTGGGAAGATGAAGCAAGAGAAAAATGGGTACATCGTTTAGGTAATTTAGTTCTACTTTCCAGAAGAAAAAATTCTTCAGCCCAAAATTATGATTTTGATAAGAAAAAAACAAAATTGTTTAAAGAAGGTAATAGAATAATTTATCCTCTAACAATCGATGTTATCAATCAAGATAAATGGACTCTTGAACAAGTGGAAATAAATCAAGAAAAATATTTGAATAACTTAATTAATATCTGGAATTTAGACAATACCGCTAACAAAGTATATTGGCATAATATTGGTCATAATGATGATGTTTGGTGGTCATATCTCAAGACTAATAACGTTATCACCGCAGGTTTTGAAGGTAAAGCAGGAGATCAAGGAGAAAAAATATTAACTTCTTATCGTAAGGGCGATCGCATTATAGCCTATGCCAGTGGTTATGGGGCTATAGGTTGGGGAATCATTAAAGAATATCCTACATATAGACTGATTGAACCGGGTTCAGCCGAAGATATCAGAAACGGGGATCATATGCACAGACTAAATATAAACTGGCAATGTGTGGCTGATAAAATTGGTGATGCAATAAGTGCGACAGACATTCTAAATAATTTTGCCATACATCATCCAGTATCCACATCTGTTCGTCTAACGGATATAGAAAAAGCCCAATTGTTAATTCAAGAATTAGAGGATAAATTTAAGAAAAAATAAAGTTTTTATTTTAGGAAGAATTAAGCAATTTTGACACTAAATATTTAATTAATAGGGCATAAATCCTCAATCTCACTGGGATCAATTAGTAAAGCATTATAGCTTTTATCATACTTATGAAGTACACTCATATATCCTGACTTTTGTTGATTGTTGATAGTTGATTGTGAATTGGGTGTACCTCATAACTCTGGAAATTGCTATAAAACAATTAACCTAATCCAAATTTATAGGAGTAAGAAAAGTGGATGATTTAATTGAATTTGAAACAACGGACATGATTACGGCGGAGAAGGCTGTTGAGCTCTTAAAAGGCTATATAAAGGCAGAAAAAGAGTATTATAAAACAACAGAGGAACCTTCTCAATAAGTCTGGGGAACTCGATGTTGGGAGTATAGGGAGAAAGTAAGCTGTGTTGGCGAGTTCACCTAGACTTGCTCTTCTCACGCCTTACTGGTACTA
>JAAUYA010355075.1_pt1 | contig 25538 bp, 10 predicted proteins | sample 7278161 | NCBI WGS metagenome assembly JAAUYA01 (sample SAMN14350120, study PRJNA611818) | marine sediment metagenome | isolation source: surface marine sediment (3m) | place: French Polynesia: Moorea | collected 2018-08
ATTGCCTGTAGTAGAACCAGTAAGGTAAAGATTGCCTTCGGCATCGGTAGCAATTCCTAGAGAATAATCAGAACTAGAAGAACCAAATTGCTGAAGCCAAACTTGATTGCCGTCCTGATCATACTTGGACACCCAAACATCATTACTTCCGACATTAGTTCCTTCTAAATTGTCATTAGTATCACCGGTAAGGTAAAGATTGCCTTCAGCATCCGTGGCAATTCCTACAGAAATGTCATAACCAGAAGAACCAAATTGCTCTATCCATGAACCTAAGACAACATAATCGCCACTGCCTTTTATCGGTTCTCCTGAAGCTGGAATCAACACTCTTTCCTTAGAAGCAGTTTCGTGATCGTATGCGGTTCCCTTGAGGACGTAGTCAATTGGTTCTGCTTCTGGATCGCCTGCTTCCGGTCGGTTAATTTCATCTAGACCAAAGGTATATTCAAAAGTTGCTAAACGGGTATCTTCCGGATCTGTAGGCAGATAGGGGAAGACAGCATCGACAAAATTGAGTTGTTCGACGACAAAGTATTCCTTGAAGTGTTTTTCAGTAAAGACATCCAGAAATTCTTGCAGAGGATAGCCTTCTGGTGGGCTAATCTGCGCTAGGAGGTCTCCTTGATCGAGATCGTCGGGATCGAGAGGATCGGGCAGGATAATTTCTAGCTTACCCTCGTTAGTCCGAACGCTCAGGAATGCCGGATCGATGCCTTCCCCGAAGTAGAACAAGTCCCTTTGTAAGTCAAAGTCATTAACTATTTTTTCATTGCCTATTCCTGCTTCTAGAAAAATGACAGAACTACCTTGAAGTTGAGCGAGGATTTCTCCCGACTCTTGGTGAACAATGTTGGTATTTTCTCCCTCTGCTTGAATTTCAATTGCATTGAGATTGAGTCCCCGCCTGAAGTAGAGGATATCCTTACCCACATCAAAGTTTTCGACAATTGCCTCGCTACTTTCTTCTAAGGTGACGACCAAATCTTCTTCATTAAGAACCACCTCTAGCTCATTTCCATCTTCGTCTCGAGCTGGTTGAATGTCTTCTAATTGGGCAATAATTTCATTCTGATAACGAATTTCGGCTTGATTGCCACTTACTTGAAACTTTAAAGAGTTAGAGTCATCAGGATCAAAGGTAATTCCTGGTGGCAGGTAAATTAAGTCGATGCCGTCTTCAAAGCCAATGATGGTTTCAATGCCGGAGTCTTTGTTGAAGACGAAGATATCACTATTTTCTGCTAAACCTGACATTACCAAGGAATCTGGGGCAGACTGCCGCCAGCGGTTGCCGATGATACCGTAACCATCGTTGCGATAGACCTTAGTAGTAGGGTTGTCGAAGAAATCAGTCCCAGATATGAGGAGGTCCGAGTCACCGTCATCGTCGTAATCTGTCCAACTGAGGTGTTCACCCTTAGTCTGGTGGTAAACTTCCGGTAGATTAGTCTTAATTTCCTGAAATTGCCCAGTTTCGGTGTCGTAGCGGTAAACATCGGTAGTGGGAATGCGGATAAACTTACGGTCTTCGGCCCGCAGGCGAAACTCATTACTGGCCCCAGTGAGAAGCAGGAAGGTTTCTAAGGGTTCATCTTCATCGTCATTGTATTGTGTCCAAACCGCATCACCAGCGATCGCGCCTTCGAGTTCCACATCCATTGGGATAAAGTTACCAGCACCATCTACCTGATAGAGTTGAGAAACCCCTTTATTCCCATCTAACCCACTGACAAGGAGGAAGCGGTTGTTGGTGTCAGGGTCGTATTCGTACCAGGCGATCGCTTCCCCAGACAGATTTTGCAGAGATTCTGGCAGTTGTGCGGTAATATCTGTGAAGCCACTACTATCCTGTTGGTAGAGCTTAGTTTTGCTATCTTCTAGGTTAAAGCGCTGGCCAGCAATGCGATTGGTGGCGCTGTCTTCCCAGAGGGCAACGAAACTACCGTCAGTAAGAGTGGCGATCGCCTCATTAGACTGAGCCCCGTCGGTAGTATTATTAACCTGGAATTCCCGACCGACTCGCCTGCCAAGGGCATCAAAGCGCTGACCGTAGACACCAGTACCACTGCCATCTTGCAAGGCAGAAGTCCAGGTAATGATAAAGCCACCGTCATCAAGGGCAGTTATGGTCGGTTCAGACTGATCTGCCTCAGTGGTAGTATTGACCAGAAATTCTTCTTCACCTACCTTGTTGCCGAATTTGTCGAAGCGTTGGGCGTAGATGCCGAAACCACTGCCATCCTGATTTTCTGATGTCCAAGCGGCGACAAATCCTCCTTCAGCTAGGGCGGCAACTGCTGGCTGGAATTGATTGCCTTGGGTAGAGGTGTTGACCAGGAATGTTTGCTCATCTTCGTTGTCTAATACTGGTACTGGGTTGCCAATGTCATCAAATTCAAACAGCTTGCCGTAGATACCTTGCCCGTTATCGTCGATATTGTCATTAGAAGCGTCAAGCGATCGTTGAATCCAAGCTGCTCCCTGGATCGTGCCATCATTATTATTACTCGTGCGATCGTAAACTGTACTTCCTGAGCCTTCGTCAAAGTTCCAGTAGCCAACTAATCCCTCTTCATTACCTTGTAGTTGGCGATTCAAATCATCTTTGATATCTCCTTCGCTGCGGGCAACATTCCAGAACCTAACTTCATCAATTGAACCCTCAAAAGAGTTGTCATTTTTACCGATAAATTTAACTGGAATATCTGCGGAATCGAGACCAATTGCATTAGAATTATAGCTCTCAAAACCAATTAGTGAACCGCTTTCATTAATATAAGCTTTCTTTTCACCATTCACATATACGGTGTATTTTTCTCCATCGAAAACTGCTGCGACGTGATTCCATTGATTTAAATCTAATACGTCTTCAGTCATAAAATCGGCTCGGTTTTCAGGCTGATTCCAGTTTGTACCTAAAGCCTGGAGAGTTGTGTAACCTCCGTAAATTTTTTTCCCTTTAATCCACAAACCAGGGCTTCTGCCTTGAGAATGAATTTGATTTCCCCAAAAAGCATGATAATTATTATCTTTAGAAGTTGGATAAATCCAAGCTTCTTGGGTAAACTGATTTCCAAGTTTAATTCCGTTCCCTAAGTCAACATAATCATTCCCATCAAAGGAGAGAGCATGAGGCGGAGAAGATTCCCACAGAACTGCAAACTTGTCATCTGTTAGTTCCGTAATGGTTGACTTGAATTCATTTACCCCTCTGCGATCAGCAATGGGAAATTCAGTACCGACGGGTTGACGGTTACTATCGTAGCGCTGACCGACTAATTGATTTTCCAATGCCAAAGCTAGGATAAAACCACCATCGGCTAAGGCTTTTACGGCAACAGGTTCCTGCGTGACTATACGAAATTGCTCGTCGTCGATGGGCTGAACACCATCTTGATCGAGGGCGAAGCGTCGCCCATAAACACCTAAAACACCAAAAATAACTTCTTCTTGTAGATCGTATTGTGTACCGAAAGTTCGCCAAGTGACCAGTAACTTGTCACCCTCTAGAACTGTTACTGAGAGGTCTTCTTGGGAAATTATTAGCGTTTCGGTAGGAATGTCAAAAGGAATGTCAAAAATACCACCGACAGTATTGCCTTGAGCATCAAAACGTTGACCTTGGAGACCTACAAGATTGGCAGATGTCCAAACTGCTACAAAACCTCCATCAGGAAGGGCTGCTATGGCAGGATTAGATTGAGCCGATTCATCAATAGAAATTTCGTCATCATTCTTGTCAACCTTGCCAATGCCAGTAACTAAGAGGTCTTTGGTTCCGTTGTTGTCATAGTCGAACCAAGATGCTTCCCCAGTAATTCCCCCTGTCAGGTTGGCGTTGGTCTCTTCATCTTCTTTGGAACTAGCCACTTCAGTAAAGTTGCCGTTTCCATCCCCCTGATAGAGATAAGTAACTCCTTCATAAGCGTGCCAACCAGTGAGTAGCATATCCAAATTTCCGTCACCATCGTAGTCTTCCCAAACCACAAAATTAGGTTCAGAAATTAACTCGGCTAAATTTGGCACTAAATCGACTGGTTCCCCAAAGCTGAGTTCATTGAGATCGCTTTGATTGGGAATAGCAAAACCAAAACCGAGAATGTCTAAATAGTCGTCGTCAAGAGTGTTAAGGTCACCTTCATTGTTATAGTGTCCCCAAGTGACTCCATTGCCGTTCAAGACAGATTCAGGTAGGTCGATTTCCGCTTCGGTAAAGCTATCATCACCATTGTTGAGGTAGATGCGGGTATGGTAGCTGCCAGCATTGGGGTTAAACCCTGCCAAGAGAACATCTAGATCGCCATCGTTCTCAGCATCCCCCCAAACTACGGAACCCTCAATTCCCTTCCAACCAAGGTCTTTGATATCTTCCCAATTCCCCCCATTCTCTTGAAGCCAGAAATCGATAATTTCTAAGTCAGTGATTCCGTTAGCATCCCGCACCACTGCATCAACTAAACTGACAGTTTCGCTGCGGGCGTAGATGGGCTTCTTGCTTTCAAATTCCAGGCGGTTGGGCGGGACATTCTCTTCGTCGAAATAGCCACGAGTTAGTTGTCGGAAGTTGATTCCCTCCACTACAGCGAGGATGTCTCCGGTATCGAGATCGACTATTTGCGTCCAGTTGCTATTTTCTTTATATGCCTCAACCCGAATGAAGTTGTAACTTAAGCCGTTGGAGAGGAGAATGACATCTCGATTTTCTAGATCGTCTACCCTCTCACCATCAACGATCTGGTAACCTAACCCGAAATCTTTGATAAAATCTGTGCCAGAACCTGGGGCGAGAACGAAGACATCTTTGCCTGCACCACCATAGAGGTTATCAAATCCAATTTCAGGAGTAATACCTCTTTCGAGCGTTAGCGTTACAGTATTAAAACCACCTTCGAGCCAGTCATCTCCTTCTCCACCCATCAGGATGTCATCCCCTAAATAGCCGAACAGGAAGTCATCCCCTGAACCACCATCGAGTGTATCGTTACCACTTTTATCCTTGAAAGCGAGGTCGTTAGAATCATCACCAATTAGTAAGTCATCTCCATCTTCACCGTAGAGTTGATCGCCATCGTCTCCCCCTTCGAGTTTGTCATTGTGGGAACCACCGTAAAGTTCATCCTCACCTAACTCACCTTTGAGGAAATCGTTGTTTTCCCCGCCACATATCGTATCTCCTGCTTTACCGCCAAAGAGTTGATCGTCTCCCTCTTCTCCGTACATCTCATCTGAGTCATCGTTGCCGAAGATTTGGTCGTGTCCTTCGTTACCGTGAAGTTCGTCTGGACCTTCGTTTCCGTAGATTTCATCTTTGTCATAGCCACCGTAGATGATATCGGTATCCTGATTACCGTAAATTATGTCTTTACCTGTTCCTCCCAGGATCGTATCTTTCCCTTCTCCCCCTTGGATAGTATCGTCCCCTGCATTCCCTTCGATTTCATCATCCCCTTGGTTTCCCTGAATAGTATCTGTTCCTTCGTTACCAAAGAGATAATCTTTATCTTCTCCCCCATAAATATAATCTTGGTTGAGTCCGCCATAAATTTTATCTTCTCCATCTCCTCCCTCAAGGGTATTTTGTCCGTTAGATCCACTAACATTTAAGGTGTCATTTCCCACACCCCCTCTGAGAATATTATTATCGTCGCCCCCATCAATAGAATCATTCCCTTCATTTCCTTCCAAGAGATCATTTCCCTCACCGCCAGAAATGGTGTCGTTATGTTGACCGCCAGAAATGGTGTCGTTACCATGATTTCCTTCTAAGAGATCATCCCCCTCACCGCCAGAAATGGTGTCGTTATGTTGGCCGCCAGAAATAGTGTCACTACCGTCATTTCCTTCCAAAATATCATTTCCACTTCCGCCATGTATCCCATCGTTTAATAAACCGCCTTTAACTGTATCGTTTCCTCCATCGCCATAAATCTTATCTTCTCCGCCTTCTCCTTCTATGTAGTCACCATCTTCACCACCATGAATTTGATCGGCATCTTCACCACCAAAAAGGATATCTTGCCCTCCTTGTCCCCATAAGGTATCATTTCCGTCGTTTCCTTCCAAAATATCATTGTGATTTCCCCCATACAATTGATCTTGGTTATTTCCTCCTATTAGGGTATCTTGGCCGTCATTACCGTAGATGTCATCATCTCCTTCATTTCCTTCAAGATAATCATCTTGATTTTCACCGTGAAGTGAATCGTTTCCTTGACCGCCAAATACTCGATCGTTACCATCAAAGCCAAAAATCAGATCGTTATCATTTTCTCCAGAGAGTAAATCTTCTCCCTGACCCCCAAATAAAACATCATGACCGAACCAACCATAAACTGTATCGTTATCTTCTCGGCCATCTAAAATATCATTACCACTATCTCCGTAGATAATATCATTGCCTTGATTGCCATAGACAAAATCGTCGCCATTTCGACCATCAAGGGTATCATTTCCTTCTCCACCGAGAATGGTATCATTTCCCTCATCGCCGTAAATAAAATCATTTCCCCCATTTCCTTCAAGACTATCGTTGCCCGATCCACCGTAAATCTGGTCATCGCCTAAATTGCCGTCAATAATATCATTTCCAGCAAATCCGTAGATAAAATCTTCTTCTTCCCCGCCGGTGAGTCTATTATCTTCGTTATTACCATTGATGCGACCATGATAGCGAAACTCATCAATTCTTATTCTGGGATTTGGTGTTCTATCAGTTACATAACTAACAATATTACCATTAGGTGTGATATGAGTTCCAGCTCCAAAACGAGTTCTTATAAACACGCCGGAGGTATTCAATCCACGACCATCTATATACTCAAAATTTAGATTAGGTTTTCCATCCGCTTTAGTTCCTGTTTGGGTGAGGCGATATAAAAAAGATTTATTATCTCTTGTTCCCATTCCCACCATGTAGATGTCACCATTCTTATCAGGAATAAAGTTGATTGTTTCCCAAGGATGCCAAGGTGTACCATCTGGTAAATCATCTTCCTCATTCCAAAAGTCTAAATATTCCCATTCTGTTGTCTTAATATCAGTCGTTGTAGAACGATAAAACCAGCCACTTCTGTCAGGTTCCCGACCTCTGATAAAAAGTAAATAATGACCATCCTCAAGACGTACTGCTGCGACCGCTGCTGCCCTTGACGTAACTTTAGTTCGTGGACCAACACCAAGATTTTCTATTAACCTCGTCGAACCAATCTCGTCAAGTTCTCCTTGACCGTTATCATTGGGATCATTAGGATCACCGCCAATATATAATCTGTTAATGTATCGGTCTTCATCGGGTATGTTGAGATTAAAGGGATCGCTTAAGTCTAAAACTTGAATATATGCTTGACAACTATTCCCCTCATCGCAATCGTTGGCAACAAATACTAACGAACCAAGTGCTTGTACGCCTCCAGCATGATTCACGTCGTAAAATTTATAATATGCAAATTCATTAGCCTGTTCAGAAGTTCGTGAGGCAGCCCATTTAAAAGCATCTCCATCACTTTCAATTCCGTTAAAGCGAGCTACGTATAAAGCTGCATCATTCCTGTCTCGTGCATTACGGGTAAAAACTAAAAAGTTTTCTCCTCTTTTTCCTGAAAGCCTCGCAACAGACTGGATATGATCTCTGAACACTCCGGCATATTTATCAGGTTTTTGGCCATTAACTGAATATTCATTAGGCTTGAAAGAAAACTTATGTCTGTTATTTTTACTACCACTGGCTCTATCAAAGGCTTTTGGGACATCATTTACCGCAGGAAGAATTCCATCATCTCCATAACTTCCTGTTGTATTTGCTCTAATAGTGTAATTATTCTGCTCAATCTCAACTAACTCCCCGTCCAACGTAACCGTAACCCTGTCATCCTCATTGCGCCACTGTTGTAACTGACTTTCCGTTACCGTCTCCCCGAATACCAACGCCGCAAAATGTCGTCCCTCATCCCCTACCGTATCCGTTTCCTTTACCTGACTTTCCAGAAAATGTCCCATCTCTTCAGCAATTACCTTGGCGATCGCCCCTGAATTCCCCTCATTTTCTGCTAAAAACTCCTGAGAAAGATAAATTTTGTCTAAAGATGCCGCAAAAGCACCATTGGCAAAGTTAATGTCTGCTGCGGGTCGAATCTCAATCCCTGACATTCCTGAAAAATCTCGATTTCCCCACTGCTGACTAAACTCTTCTAACTTATCTGGGTCAAATTCTCCATCAAAGGCAACTGTGGCGATCGCCAATAACTCTTGGTTTAAGGCAAGCGATCGCAACCGCTCCTGTACCTCTAAAATTGCTTGAGCTAAAGTAAGCTGAGTGGAGTTGTCAAGAAGTTCGGTGCCGATTAGTTGAAAAGTATCAGACATTTTTACTACCTCGCTACTTTTTAGTTTTTAAGATTTAAGCCCACTACCAGAAGGCGATCGCTTTCCTACATTGAGCTAATCCAGACATTACCCATCTAGATGGTTATTTTTTTTGGATAAGATCCTCTTTAAAAGCATTGAGCATACTTTAACATAAAATAATTATGATGATCAATGATGTTTACATAAATTAATGAATATTGACAGACGACTAGGATAAGCTCAAAAAATCTGTCGATACTCTCAAGCCTAGCCAAAATGGTCAGAAAATGTAAGGTATTGAAAGTATAGTCTATAGTCTTTATATTTACATACATAAGTATTAAGTTGACACCTGCAAAATAGTATGCTATAGTATGGACTATGAACTTTTAAAATTTAGATAAAAGTATGGAAACTAATTCAGCAGAATCAAAATTGGATTCAATGAGGTGATGTTGTAGATCTGTGTTCTAATCTCTCAAAACTTCTACTCAGTAAGTATTTGCGCTCACTATTAACATATTTATAACACTACCCAACCTAGTGAATTAGTAGAGGAGGTGAACTTAAGAACCTCACCTTCTAAAACTCAAATATAAAGGAGAAAACAAGATGCGTTTCCGATTATTTTCTACGGCGATTACCTCCGCCGTGCTTCTGGCAAATGTTCTCCCCGCTTCTGCAACAATTCTATCGCTGCCAAGTGAGCTGTCTTCGCAGTTATCCGAACGTCAATCTCTGGAGGTTGAAATAACTGAAGGTGAAATGCTTATTTCTGGCCGAGCTCGTCGTCAATGGCGCAAAGAACGTCGGGCAAGACGAAGAGCAAACCGTCAACAGCGACGTCAGGATCGCTTTGAGAGCCGTATGTGCCGCCGTTTCGGTGATTGCCGATAAGAGGGGAAGTGGTAGTGGTCTGTCAAGGTAGTTTTGAGGAACTGGCTAAGATAATTTTGGATTTTGGATTTCGGATTTTGGATAACTGTCCCAATACTGCTCGGTTAAGGATATTTCTACCTCCCCTGCTCCCCTGCATCCCCTGCTCCCCCTGCTTGCCTCCACCAACAAATTCTGTTAACCGAGCAGTATTGATAACTGTCCTATCCCTCATTTCAAAATTGACAGAGCAGTAGGTTTTTTACATTTGTCTTTCTTCTCTCTACCCCTTACCCAGAGGAGGAAGGTTTAGTCTCTTGCAACAGTTGCTGAACATAATCTAATAGCGTCTCCATTAATTTAATTCGTTTTGTAGCGCGATCGCTTTATTCATAATTTTCCTTGTCTGATTTTGAAAGCATATCACCTTAACCAATTAATACATTATTAAGTTATGATTAAAGTAAGTATATATAACTTAAATTGAAAAGGCGATCGCTAAACAAATGGACTTTGAAGAAATATTGGCATTAGTGAATAAAGCTGTTTGGGAAAAAACAGGAAGAAATCTTCGCGCTCCAGAAACCGTTATTCTCAAAGGAACTTGGCAAGGATTAACTTACGAACAAATGTCCAAACCTGCATCTGAGTATAGTGAAAATTATTTAATGCGAGACGTCGGTCGTGATTTATGGAAATTGCTTTCTAATGTTTTAGGAGAAGACGTCAATAAAAGTAATTTTCGCTACGTGATGCAACAGAGACAGCATACCTCTATATGGTCTTCTCAAAGTGATAATTACTCACAACTTCAGCACCTAACTAAAGTTGATTGGGGTGATGCACCCGATACTTCTGTGTTTTATGGACGGGAAAAAGAGCTAGAAACATTGCAACAATGGATAGTTAAAGACAACTGTAACCTAGTATTCATCACAGGATTAGCCAAAATGGGTAAAACTTTTTTGGTGGCTAAGTTAGTTGAAGACATCCAGAATAATTTTGATTATGTCATCTGGCGTTCTCTGGGTAAAGTTAACTTTCAAAAAGTATTAGAAGACTGGTTTTACTATTTTTATCCTGATGGTGACAGAGATAATCTACTCAAAAATGAAGAGCAGCTAAAAGAGCAACTGAGAGAATGTTTAAGGAAACATAAATGTCTGCTGATTATTGATGACATTGATGAGATGAGCTCTAATCAGCAAGAATTAGATATAGATCGAGAAAATATAATCACAACAATAGCAGCAGAAACCCATAACAGTTGTTTACTAGTAATAGGGAAAGTAATTCCTCAAAAAATCAACCTCTTGATTGCGGAAAAGCCGCGAATAAATAGATTAATTTCCCTGGCTAGATATACAGAAGAAGACATTGAAAAAATTTTACATCAAGAGACTTTGACCTATAATCAACAAGATGTAACTTGGTTATATGAAAAGTGTTTAGGTATTCCCAAATCTTTAACCAGTCGCCTGCAAAAAATCAAAGCCTATTGCAACAATAATATTGCTACTTATAGAAGCTTAACAGAACATCATACCGAAAATAATAAAACAAAACCAACAGATACCATATCAGAAATAATTACGAAGATAATTTTTTCTAAGCTGTCAGAAACAGCTCAAAAAATCATCTATTTTTTATACAAACAAAAAAACAAACAAGCTCCAATAGATAAAATTTTTGAGAATTTATGCGCTATAAAATCTGATAATAAAAATAAAATAGAGGAATTGAAATTACAATTTTGGAATGCCCTGGAAGAATTGCAGAGCCAGCATGAAGCTATCTCTCATGAAAAAGCTAACCTCAAATTACAAGATGTTTTTATAGAGTATTTAGACAAAAAAAATCAGCAAAATGAAGCAATCTAAATTAAATGATTTACTGTATTAATCCTAAATGCCAACACCGTCAAAATGAAGATGAACAAGAATTTTGTAGTAATTGTGGAACACCATTACTGATCAAAAATCGCTATCGTCTCATTCAACCTCTACGTTCCTTAGAGATAGAACATCATACGGAAATTTGGCAAGCAGACGATGGAGGAATTAGGAAAGTAATCAAAATTCTTCATACAGATAAACCGAAATTACTGGCTCTATTAGAAAGAGAAGCAGAAGCACTACAAAAATTAAATCATCCCGGAATTCCTCAAGCAGAAAAAGATAGCTCATTCACTATTACACCTCATCATAGTGCGGAAAAATTACATTGCTTAGTTATCGAGTATATTGAAGGCAAAAACCTCGAAGACTTAGTGGAAAAAAGCGGAAAAATATCTCAATATCAAGCTTTAGATTGGCTACGACAAATTTTAGATATTTTAGACTATATTCACAAAAATGGTTATTTTCATCGAGATATTAAACCATCCAATATTATTTTAAAGCCCAACGGAAAACTAAGTTTAATTGACTTCGGTGCGGTTAGACTGATTAGAAGTAGTTTTTTAGTAAAAAGTCGATTAGCTTTAGCTGATGGTAGTTTAGCTGATTTTCTCAAAATAACTAAGATTGTCTCCGAAGGATTTACTGCACCCGAACAAGTTGAAGGCAAAGCACTACCTCAATCGGATTTTTATGCCTTGGGACGTACTTTTGTCTATCTAGTAACGGGAATACATCCACTTCACCTTTATTCTCCTCATACAAATAAACTTATTTGGCGACAGGAAGCTCGACAAATTTCCCTACCTCTGGTTGAGTTAATCGATGATTTAATGAATCCCTCCCCCGCCTCTCGACCTCAAAATCCTCAAGCGATCGCTCAACGTTTGACAAAATGGAGTTTATGGTGGCGAGAATGGCTTTCTTGGAAAGGATTAGCTTGGAGTTGTCTGTTAATCATAAATTTTGGTTTATTTTGGCAACTAGGAAGTAGAGCAATGGCTAGACATTATTTTGGTTTAGCACAAAAACACTCACCCCAAGAAAAACTAGAGGAAAAAATCAAAGATCTGGAAAAAGCGGTTAACTTAAACCCATATAACTCTACCTATCAAGAAGAATTAGCTCAAGCTAATTTTAAATTAGGGACATATCTACTAGTCAATGGTGAACAACTATCCCAAGCAAGGCAAAAATTTGAACAGGCTATTCAATTAAATCCTCAAAAAGCATTATTTCATAGTAATTTAGGCTTAACTTGTCAAGAAGAAAAAGATTTTCAATGTGCTATAAATTCCTATCAACAAGCTCTAAAACTAGCTTCAACTGAAGAAGAAACTGCCATTATTCACTACAATTTAGGAGGGATATACGAGCAAATCGGGAATATAGATGCAGCCAACCAAGAATATCTCATCGTCATGTCTATTAATTCGACTAAACCTGAGATGAGTATTAGAGCCGCAAATAATTACAGTCGTTTACGAATATTATATGATAGCGATAATTCCCTATCCTTGGAGATTTTACAAAACAGCTTCAACAAGCTACAAGAACTCTTAAATAATTCAGAAAAACAATCAAAGCAACCAGATGAACAACTGTTAATTTTAAAATCAACTTTATTGAAAAATATAGGTTGGATACATCTACAAAAAGGAGAATTACAACAAGCACAGAAAGTTCTTCAAAAAGCTATAGAATCAGAGCCAAAAGCTCTTAAAATAGCTCCAGATTTAATTAAAAAAAGAGCTGACTCTCATTGTTTATTGGCACAAGTATTACAGTATTTACAAGAAGAAAAAGCTTTAGCATCATGGGTTAAATGCCGAGATTATCAGAATAAAAGCGATTTGCCAGAAGTAAGAATTTGGCAACTTCGCGCCCAGCAATATTTAAAATTAAAAGGAGTAGAATTATGAGAATAAAAACATTAATTTATCTAGTTCTTATACTAACCATAGTTTGGTTTTCTGGAAAAGAGGTTAAAAGTTCAGAAGTAATTTGTTATCCAGAAGGAAGTTGCGTTAAAAGAGCAAGAGCAGATAATAATATCATAGTAATTACTCCTGCTGAAGGAGAAAGATTATTAAATACCAGCCCACCTATCTTTGTTGAACTAGATAGTCAAACATACACAGTTAAGTTAGAGAATAGTCAGGGTACATTATTTAAAGAAAACTTTGACAATCATAACCCTGTTGACATACCTGAGTTAACACCAGGTTATTATCAACTTACTATCCAAACTAATGACACAGAAATCACCCGTTCATTTGAAGTGTTAGAGAAAAAGGAGTCTGTATATATTAAGCAACAGACTAATACTAAAATTAATTCCTTAGATCTAGCGGAATTTTATCAAGAAAATAATTTAATTACTGAAGCCAGAAAAACCCTTGAACAAGCTATTGAAAAAGGAGTTGATAATAAGAGCGAAGCCATAGCAATTTATCAAATGCTGGGAGACTTGTATCTTAAGAAAATTAATGCACCATTGAAGGCGAAAGAAAATTATGGAAAAGCCCTAGAAGAAGCTCAAGGGATAGAAGATAAACAAGCTCAAGCCAATGCTTATATTGGTTTGGCGAAAGTCAGTATTGAGCTTGGTTTAAATGAAAAAGAAGAATATCAAAACACAATTAAAAAGTTAAAAGAAGCCTACAATATTTATCAAAACTTAGGTCAAGATTTCCATGCTGCGCAAGTGCAACAGTTTATTGGAGAAGTTTATTTTGATTCTAATGACAACCAAGAAGCCTTAAAGTGGTTTCAAGAAGCAAGAAACAGTTATCAAAAAATAGACAAAGAAAAATATGAAGAGAGTATAAACAAAGAAATCCAAAAAATATGTGAATATGAAGAAAATCTGCCAGCAGAAACCCAAAAAATATGTGATTCAAACCTCTAATATTATGTAAGGTAGATCGCCCTCAATAAAATCAGGTTCGTAGTTGGGCTTTAGCCCTTCTGAGGAGAACTTTAGCCCTCAGGAGCGAACTACAACTTATTATGGTTATTTTGTACTGATAATTAAAGAATGCAGCATTGTTTATTGCTATAGCCAATTGCCAACTAAAATAAAAGCAGACCAATAATAAGGGTCTTGATAAAGATTAATGCTACCATTTAGATAAGACATTTGTACCTCTCTAAGCGCTTCAGCCTTAGAATAGTGTGGTTCTGAATTTTGATATAGTTGATAAAATTTGGGCATAAATTCGGCAGTAAATCGGGAATCTACCTGCCAAAGACTCGCTAAAATGCTATGAGCTTCCGATTTAAGAGCTACTCCCGTGATTCCTAAAGGGGCTCTTTTTTTACTTTTTGCTGTTTCACAAGCACTAAGCACTAATAAATCTATAGGATAGATAGTTGTTTCTGCTTTACGTTTTAATACTTCGCCTAACTCGTTGGCATTGATTGGTTTATCCCAAGCATAAATTAAGGTTTTGTCGGGATTGGGATAAAACTCACCATGAGTTGATAAATGAACTATATTAAAATCATTCGCGTTCATTTTCTTTTTGAGATTATCCTCAGTAAATTCTTCATCTCGTAGTTGCTGAGAAGAAACAATCTTACTAATGTCTTTCAATTCCAACAAAATCTCTCCTCCTAGAGGAGAAAGTCTTTCTTGATAACTCTTGGCTTCTTTACTGATTCCAGCAAGTAAAGCATTATACTGTTGTTTTTCTATCGTTGTTGGTTTGGGTAATTGGGAACGTAAATTGACAGTGATACTATATTTCTCTATCAAATATTTTTTGCCATCGAACAACACAGCAAGAGGTATATTCTGTAATCGACTATCTAAAACAAACATTAACGTTCCCTGTTCAGGTAAACTATTATCTATGGGTTCAATTAGACAATCATAAAGTTTTTCTGCCAAATTTTTAAGGGAATCGATTTTGTCTTTCCTTTCTTGTGAAAATTCACGTTTTGAGGATAAGTTTGTCGGTAATCGAAAAATTGCGTCTTGAAATTCTTGGATTGATATATTATTGTCTTGGGAAAAAATATAAGCATATCTTTGTCTCTTGTTTTCCGAGTATGGATTTTCCACAATAATTTCAATTCTATCTTCTAACAAAATGGGATAAATTATCCTCTCTGGTGGATTTTTAAATTCAGAAATATTTTGAAATATAAAGTTATTATTACCTAGTTTATTTTTCTCCAAACTTAAGTTTTCTAGGTTACATCTCAGAAAATTTTCTAACTCAGCTTTTTCAAACAAATCAACAACAGATATCGCTTCTTTTAGATTGTCATCAGTAGGATTTTCACCTAAAAGTAAATCTAAATATTGGAAATAAAAAGGAGCTAGATTTTCTCGGAAAGAAAAGTTGACATCGTCCCCAATATTAAGCAAACTATACCTAACCTTATTGAGTGTTTCCTTGGTTTGTTGATACAAATCAATTGCTTCCTCTTTTTTCCCTTCTTCTGTTAATAATCTTGCTAATTGCCATTGCCATTGATAAGCTAACTCTGGAGCTTCACTAGGTTGAGTAAGGTATAATGCTTTTTGAATTAATTCTTTAGCTTTGTTTATTTTTCCTTTAAACTCGTAAAATCCTGCTAAATTACCATTAGCAATTGATTCACTTTGCTTATCTTGCAAATATTGAGCATCTTTAATTGCCTCATTTAGTAAAGCAACAATGTTATTCTCGAAATTAATTCTTTTATTTGATATCTGTTCTAAAAAAGCTAAACTCCTAGCATATCCTATCTTGGCATCAACTAAAGATTTAGTTATTGGTAAATCAGATAGATTAATTTGACCTGCTATTTTTTCAGCTTTTTTAAAATCATCTCCTATGGCTATTAATATACTAAGATAATTAAGCTGTACTTTATTTTTTACTGATTTTGATAAATTTCGACTTAGTGCTTCTTCATAGTTGTTAAGAGCCTTTTGATAATAATCTTTTCCTGTGTTAATTTTCTTGTTTAACGGCTGATACTGCCAAGGTTTATAATGATATTTAGGATTAGCTTCTAGATCATATTCATAAGTACCAAGAGCGGTATAAGTATGAGCCAGACTGAGTAAAATAGCTACTTTATCTTCTCTTAAACTATCACTTCTAACTAATTTTTCTAAAAGTATTTTTGATTGTTCAAGATTACCCAGGGAACGCAGAATATCTCCTAAACTGCGTAAACCATCAAGATATTGAGAATCTCTTTCTGATTGCCACAAATCACTTATTGTAGTGACAAAACGGCTTATCTCTTTTGCACTTAAATTCTTGTTAATTTTACATAAATCTTCTTCTGATTTTTCTTGATTTACTGTACTATCATCTTGACCAAGAGTAAAAGCTTGTATTAGCTTGTGACAAGCACGGGGATAAAATCCCAATTTTTTCAAAGCCCTTGCTTGATAAATCAAACTATTACTCCAACCAACCCGATTATTTAAACTCTGATATATCTTGGTAGTTTCCTCAAAATTTTTCCAAGCCTCATCTGGTTTTCCTAAAGCTAATTGTAAGCTGGCTAAATTAGTTAAATTTTTTACTAATACTGGATATTTTCCTTCTTTATTGAAAATATCTGTCGCTGTTTCTAAGCTAGTTAAAGCCTCTTTAGTTTGTAGTGAGGCTAACTGCAAAAGACTGAGATTAGTTAAACTAATGGCTTGATTTTCTCGATCTCCTTCTTGCTCGAAAATACTTATGGCTTGCTGTAGCTTTTGAATCGCTAAAGAGTAATTTTTCTGCTCATAATATTGCTTACTTTGCTCAACCAAATCTCTAGCATCTGGATTAACTTGAGGTAAAACAGGAGTAATTATAACTATAATCGAGACAACAATAAATAACCAAAGAAACCATTGCCTTAATTGCTGGACAAAAAATTGAACCAATGGGAAAATATTTCTTAACTTATTTTTCCTAGTCATTCTTGTTATTTAAACCTGAGTAGTTTACTTTTCCGCATTACAACTAGGGATGACCATGAAAGAAAGTTCCTGCTGATCAATTTTACTTACTTTTGATTCATTAGTGAACAACAAGTTAACTTGGCCATCTCTGTTTGTCGAAGCAGAATCACTCAGAGGAGTCCAACCTTGCTCAAAAATATCCAGAGCCTTATCCTCAGAAATATCAACATCTAAAGTTTCTTGGAATCTATGAGGTAAATTCCCTGTATCGATCACATTAAAAGAGGAAGTATTTCTCTCCCCTACCGATTGACAGCCCACTTCAACATTAGAATTTACAGTTTCTTCTGGTAAATTGGCTAAACCTCTAACCGGCTCAATTCCAGCACTATTAATATTAATATTACCTTGCAATCCAAATTGTGAACTTGCAGTTATATCACTGAAAATTGTAGGTTGATTCCTTACTTCTAAACCAAAAATGCCATTAGTGACAATACTAATATTTCCACCATTACCTAAAAAAGAATTAGCTGTAATATCGCTATTTTCCTTCGGTACTGCCAGAATAAAAGGTGAAGTAATGTTAATATTACCTCCATCGCCTCCGGCTTGTGCAGTACCAGCAGTAGCCGAAATATTACTAGCATTTCTTAAAGTTAATAATTCACTAATTTGAAAAGTAATATTACCTCCTGTATTGCTTTCAGTCTGAGCGGAAATTAAGGACTCATTATCTAAAGTTAAAAAATCAGCTAATAAGTCAATATTACCTCCTCTTCCTGTGCCTAAATTTTCAACAGTAATAATTGCACCGTCTTGGATTAATAAATCTTTCGCTTTGATAAAAATGCTGCCTGCATTCCCCAATGAATCATCAGTTGTACTAGCAAAAATGCCACTATTTTCTCCTGTTAAAGTTAGCTTATCTATTATGTTTAAAGTAATATCTCCTGCCTTTTCAATTCCTGAAGCGCTCGTGTTTATTTGACCACCATTAGCTACTTGAAGATGTTTAGTATTTATTTCTATAAAACCACCTCCTCCAGCTTTATTACTACTAGCAATATTAGCATTATTGTTTAACAAAATAGAGTCATTTGCTTGGATATTAATATTACCTGCGTTTCCTGTTACCAATGTACTAGCTGATATTTCAGCATGATCTGTTACCACTAACTTATTTGTTTCAATATTTAAGTTTCCTGCATTAGCAGGGGTAGAAGTAGAAACAATTAAACCACTAACAAAGGGCGTATCATCTGACATACCAGTTATTACTAAGCTGTCAGCCGCTTTTATATTAATATCTCCCCCTTGACCACCAGCAGGAATTATACCAAAAGCATTTATCCCTCCACTAGCACTACTTATTCTCGCCCCTTGGGCAATAGTTAATCTCGATGTATCAATATCAATATTCCCTCCCTCTCCCGTACCGAAAATACTATTAGTGAAGATACCAGTGGGGACAATACCAGTGCTCGTACTTGTCAAGACATCAACGGATTCTGAGGCTCTAATAAAAACATCGCCGCCCTTACCCATACCCAGTGTAGAAGTAGATATGGCTGCTTGTTCTCGCACGATTAATTTTTTAGTAGTAATGATAATATCCCCTGCATTTCCAGTAGACTTCAGAAGTGTTACCGCAAATATCTGAGCGCCAATTAACTCTATTTTTTCTGAAGCGCGAATATTAATCTTACCTGCTTGACCCTGACCTAAAGAGGTATTATTGGAAATAACAGAGCCTTCTGTGAGAAGCAAAAAGGGGGTATTAATGTTAATATTGCCTGAATTTCCAGTTCCAAAAGTACCAGAAAATATGCCGGTTATTTTGGCAAAATCCGCCGGTGTAACTGGTTTACCTAAAAAAGGCAAGATTAAGAGATTATTTAAGTCTTCAAATCCATTACCACTAATTTCGATCGCCTCCGCAGCTCGTATGGTCAAATCTCCCCCTGTCCCCTCAGAAAGAGTTATAGTCGAGATTGATGCACCATCACTGATAGTTAAATTCTTGGTTTCAATATTTACATTACCACCAACACCAGCACCAATATTATTACTCTGTACATTACTACGAATCTTACCATCTGCGCTGGTACCAGTTATTTCTACTAACTCAAAAGTAGAGATGTTTAAATTTTTTCCTGAATTATTGCCAGTAGTATTGGCAATAATTTGGGAGCCTTCTGATACAGACAGCTTATAACCTTGGATTTCAATCATACCACTACCTATGCCACTGGCATCAACCATAGATTCTTGACTCAGTTTAATCTCCCCATTGGCCATCATCGTAATCTTGCCACCGTTGGCCAAATTAGAAACAGAATCAATTTTGCTATTAATTATACTTAGATCGTTTCCTGAGTGGAGAGTAATGTCGCCACCATTAGTATTGAGTTGAGTATTGACCAAATTCAAATTATTCGCTGCCGATAATAGTATATTAGTTCCATCTAGAAGGATGTTATCGAGTTGGCCAGCAAACACCACATCCCCTTGAGCGATCGCTAAACCAGATTCAACTAATTTTACTTGTCCAGATTGATCGATGATTAATCCCAGTTTTTCTGCCACGCCATCTATCAACTGCGATAATTCAGGAGTTGATTGAAACTGACTATGATTCTGTGCTACTTGCTCAAAACCGAGAAACTTACCTGTTTTATCTAGTTCAGCGATGGTATCACTGCCGGAATCCACCGTCAAAATTGTAACTTCACCACCTGATGCTGACAAATTTCCTCGATTAACAACGGTACTTCCGATGAGAGTTAAATTTCCACCAGAGTTTAAATCCCCTGCATTAATAATCGCCCCTGAATCTTCACCTAACACTAAGCCAATGGTTGGTTGTACATCGATAGTTAGTAAAGGAATACCTTGAGGATTAGTCGCACTAAATTTATGCCCATCAGGGAAAATCACCTCTGAAGCTGTACTACTAATAAAACTACCTCTGAGATCTAAACTAGCATTAGGACCAAACACAATCCCATTGGGGTTAATCAAATACAGATTAGCATTACCCAAAACTCCCAAAGTGCCAAATAAATGAGAAGGATTAATCCCCGTTACCCGACTAAAAATATTTTGAATGATAGCAGGGTTGGCAAAATAGGCTGCTTGTCCTTCACCAATGTTAAACTCTGAGAAACTATGAAATAGATTATTACCTCTGGTTGCACCACCTTCTATTAAATCTGCCAGTCTTCCCTTCACCTCAACATTCGGGGTAACGATTGAATCCTCATGGCCTAAAGTCCCATCGGGAGTAATTTGAGCATTTATACTCTTGACATTTGTGAAAATTAATGATGACAAAAGAGTAATTTCCAATAGCTCTGCTTGGCGATGTACTAACTGGCGCGGTTGCAGTTTCACTGTCCCCAAGGCGAGCACCAATTGCCACCATGGTTGAGGTTTCATGGTCAGTTCTTACTTAATTTAGGATAAATATCTTCAAATTATCAATTATAAACTATTTATTAGTAAAAGGAAAATATTGAATACTAAAATAAATACCATTTTCCTGCAAAGTATTCTTGTCAGTGTCAACACTAATTAAAGGAATACCAGACTCAATCTTAGCTATAAAATTGCTCTTATAACGCCATTGCAAACCAACACCTAAAGAAGCTAAATTTTGTGGGTTAGGATTAGGTACATTAGAGCTATTCCATCCTAAACCATAATCGAAAAAAGGAATAATTTGTAAAACTCCTTCTCCTTCAAATAATTGTAAAATTGGATAACGAAATTCAACTGAAACCCCCCAACCATTATCAGTTAGAAGCAAGTCTTGACGATAGCCTCTCACAGTAGCAAAACCACCAAGAGAAAACTGTTCAATAGGTAACAAAGCTTCCGAAGATAATTGAATATTACTACGAGCTAAAAATAAGGTATCTGGGGCAAAAAGTTTAACATATTGGGCTTGACCTCGCCAGGCAAAAAAGCTACTATCAGGAAGTTCTTCTCCTCCCGATACTTGTTCATTAGAAGTAGCATTAAAAGCTTCTAAACCGAAATTAAATTCAGAGCGGAAAGCGATGACTTCGGTAGGTTTTTGTTGCGTATATTCTTGAGCAAATCTTAAGGCAAAAACCCGACTAATACCTTGAGCATCTGCACCGGGAGAAAGGGGAAAACCCATATCTAATAAAAAAGACTGAGTTTCTCGCCAAGAAGCAGTTAGAGCGAGGATTAATTCCTCAAAAGTTTGCTCATTAATAGTCCTAATTATAGGTTGTTTAATATTAAAATCATAAGCATTATAATTTGATTCTATATCTGGTCCATTACCATCTCTATCTATGTCAAAAAAAGGGTCTTGAATTACATCATTATCTGACCATGTGTAGATAAAGCCGATGGTGCCATTTTCAGGAGTAATAGGTACAGTATATCTAGTATCTATTCGATTACTTCCATCGGTATTTTTATAGCTAATACTAATAGTATCTCCTAAACCAGTTAAGTTATCTTCTCTGAGTTCAATTTCTCGTTGAACAGTACCAATACTAGGAGGGCGACTGTTATCTAAACTAATTTTAGGATTGAAAGAGTTGGCCGGAATATACTCTACAGAAAGAATACTTTTATTGCGGTCTGAACCTGTAGTTAATTTAGCATTTATATTCTGGATCAGAGGGTCAATTTGTAATAATTGTAATGATTGTAATAAATTGTTAACATTGAGAGGTCTATTTACTTCAACTCCTAAACGATAACGAATATAATTACCTAGTCTTCCTTCATATTTTGTATTTTTTTCTGTCAGGTTAATTTTTTCTAATATTCCTTCTAATACTTTGATAGTAACTATTACTTCAGCATGAGGATTTTGGTCTCTTTTTTCGATTTCTTCAGGAGAAATAACAGCTACAGCACCGGAAGTTTGATATCCTTCTTGAGCATAAAATTCGGCTACTTTGGTAGCAATTTCAACTAACTGGTTATAGGATAGTTGTTGATGATTAATTTCTCCTATAGTTTTTTGTGATTTAAGAACTTTTATTTCCTTTAATCTTTCAGGAGTAAAAACTGTAACTGTTTTCTTGTCAAACTCAATCTTTTTTACATTAATAAGAGTATCAGCCAAATTAGTTTCATTTGGCGTGACTTGATTAGGTGAAGAAAAAGGAAGTAATTCTTCTGGAGTAGCTGGGGTTAAAGAAGGTATTTTTGGTTCAGGAATAGGAGAGGAATTTGAGGGAATAATCTCCTGTGGTTGGAGAGTTGGAATAGGGTTACTACTCTGCGCTAGTGATGTTTGATTAGTACCAAAAGTATAATTATTCCAAACAGTCAAAAAAAATATTGTCCAGGAGAAAAATGTTTGAAAGCTTTTATTTGACATCAAAAAATATGCTTTATGTAAATTTAAAAATAGTCAATCCTCATAAATTTCGGGGGAGATGACATATATACTACAGGAGGCAGTTCTCAGAAGACCAACTTTATGCAACAATTTGATTAAGATGAGGACTGATGATGCGGTATGCGATCGCCGAGAACGCAGATGTCTGATTTACCCGAACCGGTTGTCTACCAACTGAAAGTAGTACTACAGGGCATCAGCCCGATGATCTGGCGTCGCCTGCTGGTCAAAAGTGATAGCACCATCGAAGACTTACATTACACAATCCAAATTGCCATGGGATGGGAAGATATCCACCTTCATTATTTCACCATTCATGGTCAGCAATATGGAGTTAGGAAACCGGGTGTCTGTCGGGACAAGACTTTTAGATAAGTACATAACTACTAACTAGATGGGCTTTTTTGAAATCTGAATAAGAACTTGAAGGCTGAAACCCTATTAAATTCGTTGGCTTAGTTCGGTTAAAATTCCTTAGCGTGGTTTTCTGTACGTTTGCTACCAAAAGGCCGTATATGGATATCCTACAGACTTCGCTGCCATGCCGGAAGAAGACATTAAGAAAATCACCCTTAGAGGTGAGCAACTGACAAGTATGCTTCTTGATAAGTATTGGACTAACTAGATCCAACCCATCAGAATTATTAATTCAAACAGCGAAGTGAAGCCGAGCGCAGTGGAACGGAGCTGGGCGCAACGCAGCGGAATTAACTACGGAGTGGAGCTGGGCAAAGCGGAGCGGAGCCGAGCGGAACGGAGTAACCGACCGAAGTTTTTTCGCTTGTCTTAAAGAGCGATCGCTCTTTGATAACTCCTTCCTTCTCAATTCCTCAAATATTCACAAATTAGAGGAATAACAGATTCAAACCACCGCAACTGAGCACCCTGCCATCCCTCAGCCGAAGTGGTCAACAGAGCTACGCCGTGCTGTTTACCTTCTTCCGTTAACTTCCTTTCCCGATTAACACCGGGTTTAGCCCAATCTTGTAACTTGAGGTGGTGTAAAGCTTCATTTACTTGTGCTGCCGTCACCTTGCGCTCAAGCTGCTGCGATACCTTGGCGGCTAACTGTGAGGGAATCATGCCAGTGGGAGAATTAACATTCTGAGCAATTACGGTTTGTGCTGAAGAGATGACACTGCCTAGTTCGGGGACTTGTTTACTTAGTTCCGTAAGTTTCCAATGGGCGACGGCTGCTGGGTGTACTCCAGCTTCCTCCATCCACTTAGCGGCAATTTCAATCCCTTCTGCTATTACACTTAGTTGGCTGGATGAGGAGGTTGTTTGTTGAGGAGATTCAGAAGAAGGTGGGGATTGTGGTTCATCAGAAATAACCTCAAACTCAGTTAAGGGTTTATCTCCTATAGCTTTAACTATAGCCAAAGCGGTGGAGTTACCTTGTTCTGCCATAGATTGCCAATAAAATATGGCAGACTGCCAAGGAGTAAGGGCGATTGTCCCCTTTCTAGAAGGAATACTGGCTTTGATGGTTTCAGGTAAGGAAGCAGCGTGCTTTTTGAGAAAGCTTTGGGCTGTAGCTTTGGTTTTCCCGACAATTTCCCCTATTTGACGGTGAGTGAAGAGTAGGTGGGTTTTACCATCATCTTTGAGTTGATAAGCATCAATATTAAACTCTCCGACAATAATAGTTATGTTAACAGCAGAAGCGGTCATTTTCGGTGATTTGTAGTCTATTTCTTAATAATATACAATCTCCAGATGGAGGGAAGTAAAAGTTATAACCCTTATAAGTTAAGGGTTTTACAGATAAAATTACCTACGCTATTATCCCCTACTCCATTGCCAGAGAAGGCAACTTGAGAGCCGTCTTTGTTGATTATTTTTCGCTGACGACAATCATATATAGCCAAAGGTTTTTTGATATTATTAATACTAAGCTCTACTCTGTAACGCCAATAATATTTAGCACTTCGTTTTATCTTTAAAATACAAACTTGCTCTTCTCCAAATTTATAACAAGTAGATGCTTGAGCCTTATTGGGAATAATCAAAAAATTAAACAGGGTTATTAATAATAAAAAAGCTAATAATTTAAGATTAAAGCTAAATTTATTGATGACTAATTTTACTACTCTTAACATTCTCAGTTTTCCCACCTGGCGACTGCACCAACTCGAACCGTACCACCACTAATTACCTGACCAGAAGCACCACCACCCCAGTTCTTGTATAACGCTGCTTTCAAACCTGGTAACACTTCGTCCATTCGCTCACAAGGTTTGGTTTCGGTAAAAATCTGTACTCGACACTCACCTAACAGCAGAACCCGTTTACGAGTATTTTCCAGATTCAATCCGCGCACCATGATATTAGCACGACGCGCCGAGGGAGGAACTGTGGCCCCTAATTGTTCCATTACTCGCTCCCAAACCGTAGCATCAATAATAGTTACCTGTCGCCGACCGCCTTGGTTCGCATTTCCTACCCTACCCCGTCCAGCAATCATTTCGGCGAATTCTACCTCATCCATTGGGGCTCGTTTTCCTCGTTTAATCCAGATCGCTTCAACTGTTCCGTTTTCCATATTGGCTGTGATACTAGTTTTAAATATCAATATATTTACAATTTAGTGCCAACCATCCCTTTTCTTATCGGTTTTCCCCTCACCACCAGCTTGGAAACTGGGATAGATTGAAATTGTTACAGAACTTTACACTACATTTTCATGCTGTTAGTAGTGGTCAGTCGATTTTAGATTTTAGATTTTGGATTTTGGATTGTGACCAAGAACTGGAGAAATGAATCTATGTACTTGTCTGTATCCTCTAATCCAAAATCGTAAATCCACAATCCAAAATGAGAAGGGTCATCCCCTGGCAGAGTCGAGGCTGCTGGGGGATTTTTTCCGGCAATCAACCCATGCCATAAGTGAATCTAATCACCCTGAAAAGTTAAAAAAATCTTAAATTACTTTACAATTCGTTACAAAGTTGTTATGATGGACTCATCATACTTTTAAATTATTCGTACCTCGAAAACTTAATCGCAATTATAAGAACATGACCACTACTTTACAGCAACAGCAACAACTGTCCGCTTGGGAACAGTTCTGTCAGTGGATCACCAGCACCAACAACCGCCTCTATGTAGGTTGGTTCGG
>JAAUYA010187390.1_pt1 | contig 25379 bp, 15 predicted proteins | sample 7278161 | NCBI WGS metagenome assembly JAAUYA01 (sample SAMN14350120, study PRJNA611818) | marine sediment metagenome | isolation source: surface marine sediment (3m) | place: French Polynesia: Moorea | collected 2018-08
GGCCTCTAACTTACTCGAGAAAGCTCTTGCCAGTGCTGAGCAAATTCACAGTTCTTACGCCAGAGCCGAGGCTTTAAGGGCGATCGCCGAAGCATACGTCCTGTTGCAAGACTCAGACCAAGCCTCTAACTTACTCGAGAAAGCTCTTGCCAGTGCTGAGCAAATTGACCATTCCTACTACTTCAGAGCCGAGGCTTTAAGGGCGATCGCCGAAGCATATGTCCTGTTGCAAGACTCAGACCAAGCCTCTAACTTACTCGAGGAAGCCCTCGCTAGTGCTGAGCAAATTCACAGTTCTTACGCCAGAGCCGAGGCTTTAAGGGCGATCGCCAAAGCATATATCCAGTTGAAAGACTCAAGCCAAGCCTCTAAGTTAATCGAGGAAGCCCTCGCCAGTGCCCAGCAAATTGTCGATTCCGAATACAGAGCCGAGGCGTTAGGGGTAATCGCCTCCGCATCCAGCCAATTGAAAGACTCAGACCAAGCCTCTAACCTATTCGACAAAGCCCTCGCCAGTGCTGATCAAATTGACAGTTCCGACAACAGAGCTAAAGCGTTAGAGATAATTAGCGAGATACAGGCAAAGTTGGGCAACTGGAGTCAAGTACGTCACATTGCCCTAGACAAATGTCCCAACAATGGATGCAAGGTGGAGTTATTAGCTCACGCCTTGACTGTTAGGGCGGAGCAGCAGCATCCTCAATTAGTTGATAAAGATGAGAGTTCGGAGTGATGAGTGATGAATAGTCCAGTAGGGTGCGTTAGGCGCATAAGTTATACCAATTTTCAAAAAAAGTGATGGAGATTTGAAATAGGGGGCTTGGTTCCCAAGCCCAATGGTCACGCATCTATGTCTTCCAATCATTTAGAAAAATGGTATTGATGACAACAGAAGCGCAGTTTAAAAAGTTGTTAATAAGTTTAGTTAGTTGTGTAATAATTATTATCCTAAGAATAAAATTTTATTAACTCTTTTTAAGAAAAAGTAATTTATCACTTTATAATAATTTTTTATTTATAAGGAATAGTTGTTGAATAGTCAGCAACGATTGCTGGATATCTGGCAACGATTGCTGGATATCTGGCAACGATTGCTGGATGGTTGACAACGATTGCTGGATGGTTGAGAACGATGCAGTATAGCACTACGCATTAAGATTAGGACGTTTTTCTGTTGCCTTCCCCCCTTACTAAGGGCTGACAAGGGGAGGTTTTTAACATTTCCCTGAGACAAGACAAGGAAGAGGGGGTAGATGGGGAAGATGGGGAAGATGTGTCAACGAAAGAATAATCTTTTCACTCCCTTGTCTACTTTCCTTCCTTGTCCTCCTTGTCTCACCTTCGCCAGGAAAGCAAAAAACCTACCCCTGTGAGCTTACTAAGGGGAGGTAGGGAGCTTACAAGGGTTACAAGGGTATGTTTTTAAGATTTTCGGTCTAGTGAGATGGGAGAAGTAGGGGAAGCAGAGGAAGCAGGGGAGGAAAAGCCTATTGTTTCGTTGAAAAATTTCTCCCTATCTCCCTATTTCCCTATCTCCCCATCAACCTCAACCATTAAATGTAAAAAACATACACCTGAAAGGGGGTAGGGGGGGATTGCCTCTTCATCGGTGTCAACTTAAGCCAAAAATAGCTTACTGGTTAGGTTTCACAGCTCGCCTTGAAATCAATGATCCTGTTGGTCAATTAAAAAAGGTCAGAGCAGAACAAGGTTTTGGTGCGTTGCCAACGCACCCTACGCAAGACTTTCTTCCCTGCTATTTCAAAGGTTTAACCTAATTCGCCCACAGTATCTCAATACTGCTCGGTTAAGAAAATTCTGGCAGCCCTGAACTAAAGTTCGGGCTTAAAGCTGTCCTCATCTAAAGATGACTATGTATGACTTTTAACCCATTTCAACCGGTTTTAGCTTTAAGCCTGAAATTGATTTCAAGGCTTAACCGAGTAGTATTGCACAGTATCTTTTAATTCGAGGCCTGGCTTTGGTTTCACCTTAAGTTGACACGAATGGAAGAGATTGCACTATTCAAAAGTCAGCCATCCAAAAACTTGGTTAACTGTTAACCCTAACTCAATCCCCTTTAAAATCGGCAATGGAGCATTTCCCCGTAACAATTGCACCCGTTGTTCTGGAAACACAATTAAAACAGTCTCCTCCTGTGGGTCAATTAACCAACCTAATTCCGTGCCATATTGGGAACAATGTAACAAATTCTCTAACACTTTAGTCTGACTTTGATCTGGCGATAAAATTTCAATCGACCAATCAGGATGAATCTCAAAACGGTTAGCAATTCGTCCAGAAGGCGTAAAGGGAATTCTCTCCCATCGGAACACTGTCACATCAGGAACAATTGCATTTCCCCCAAAACTACAGCGTAATTCTGGGAAAGCACAGGCAATTTTGGCAGATTCAGCGACCTCATTAATGGTCAAACAGAGTTTATATTGCAATCGACTATGTTCACCTTGAGGCACGGGTTTTTGGATGATTTTGCCATTAATAAATTGAGAAGGAGGTTTGGTTTCTGGAAGTTTCAAGAACTTCTCTAAAGTTAGCGTAGGGGTAGCAGTTTGAATCATCATTAATGCTAAACTTGGTCAACTTTGGCTTTTCAAGCATCTACGATAATCTTTGATTTGGTGGTGTGAACAACTTATCAAAATTTTGGCTAAGTCTATTTTAACCTGCAACCGGGAATTCTTCATCTTCTTAGTGCGATCGCCGATCTCGTAGCCGATCTCGTAGGGTGGACATTGTTAGTTTAAATTATAATGCTAATCAATCAACAATGCCCACCCTACAAATTGCTTTCGTTTTAACTCAGATCTTGCACCTCATAATAGTAAATTTTGCTTGTTCCGGAGCTATTTTGCAGTAAATAGAAGTCCAATTCCTGCTATAGACACTAAAACCCCTAAAATTGATCTCAAACTAATTTTTTCACCCATAAAAGCGGCAAGAGGAATTACGAATAAAGGGCTAGTAGCTAGCAAAGTTTGAGCAATACCAGTAGGGGAAAACTTCAAGGAAGTTTGTTGTAACCAAATTCCTAAATAGGTACTACCAAAAGCTGTCAAAATAATTACTAAGCCTAGTTTAATTGACCAAGATTTTGGTTTAATTTGGAGTTGATGTTTGTCTTTTATGAACAATAATATTAAGACAATTATTGTGCCTCCGATGAGTCGTAATAAGGTACTCCACAGCGGAGAAATATCTGAGCTAATTAAAGCAAAACGAGATATTACTGCTCCGGTTGCTTGGGCGATCGCCGCTGTTATCGCCCAGATTAATCCTCTAATTCCTTGAGGTGTTTGCATAACGTAATCTTTGGTTCTTTCACTAATTACCCAAGCTATGCCAATAATGGTTACTAAAATACCAAAATATGACTGAGAATCTAAACCTTCTCCTAATAATAAAAAAGCCATAATTGCACTCAGAGGTGGTGCTAAAGTTTCTAATAATAACGTCTTCCTCGCTCCTAAATTGTTCAAAGCGACAAAGTAAGCTGTATCTCCTAAACCAATGCCAATGATCCCACTGAGGAGCAAAAATGCAACCGTAAGCAATGATAATTGAGGAAAACTTGCCTCAATTAAGAAAAAAGTAATTATAATTAAAATGATGGCAATTATACCTTTAAGAAAATTAAGTAAAAGGGGAGCTATTCTTTGACCTAAAAGAGTATAAATAGTAGAAGATACAGCCCACAAAAATGCAGCAGTTAAAGCAGCTATCTCTCCTTTAAAATCAGTCAATAAATAATCCAACATTGATATCAACAGTAGGGTAATGGAGTGATTAGTTAAGGTTTTATTCTAACAAGAGGATACCAAGTTTAAACAAAGCGATCGCGAAGAAAACACCTCTTTTTCAGTTCCTTTGAGGTATGCAGAATGTAGAATGCAGAATGCAGAATGTTTGCCGAACCACAAAATCCGAAATCTATCCCTCCTGCCCCCCGCAGAAAAAATAGCGAAGCATCCGCTGGTCTCCCCGAACAAACAAAAAGCGAAGCATCCTCTGGCTCCCCCCGAACAAACCAACAGCGAAGCATCCTTTGGTCTCCCCCTTCTTAAGCTACCGTGTACACATAAGTCTGGTTAACTTGTATTCACGGCTTTTCCGCCCCCTAAATCCCCGCTGAAAAACAGCGAAGCATCCATTAATTCCCTCCAGAATTGGGGGGTAAGGGGGGCGCGGGCGACTTTCTTATCTTGTTCCCCCCAAACTTGGGGGGCTAGGGGGGCGAGAGGCAGTATTTTGGGGTCGATCAGGAGATGTGTGTACACGGTAGCCCTTCTTAAGGGGGACGGAAGGGGGATTAAGCGGGACGGAAGGGCGATTAAGGGGGGAAATCCAAAATTACCTTAACCAGTTCCTCAAAACTACCTTGACAGACCACTACTTCTATGTAAGTAGCGCAGATGTGTCATGATAGATTCTGTGATCCTGAATCTAATTTTTTTTAACAGTAACGCCTTTAGAGCAGTGCACTAGTTAAACTTAATCTACTTGGGCTCGGGAATAAGATGGAGTAATAATGATTTTTGTCGAACTGACGCTAGAAAATTTTGGGCCATACCGAGGAAAACATATTATTAACCTTCGCCCAGAAAATCAAGAACATAACTCTCCGATTATTTTATTTGGGGGAATGAATGGAGGCGGAAAAACTACTTTAATGGATGCTATTCGTCTGGCACTTTACGGACAACGTGCTCAATGTTCTAACCGGGGAAATTTAAGCTACCATAACTTTTTAATTGAATGCGTTAATCAACAATCACTACCCCATGAACAAACACGCATTGAATTAGCTCTCGAGCATATTATCAACGATCGCTGGGTAGATTTAAAAATTGTTCGCTATTGGAGCAGAAATCCTAAAGATGGCAGAGATACTTTAGGAATTATTGAAGGAGAATGGCCCGATCCTGGATTAGCTAACACCTGGGATGAATATGTCGAAAATATCCTGCCTTTAGGTATTTCTAATTTGTTTCTTTTCGATGGTGAACAAGTTAAAGAATTAGCAGAACAAGAATTACCAACTCCTCCTGTAGTAGAAGCAATTAAATCTCTATTAGGATTAGAATTAGCAGAGAGATTAGCTGTAGATTTAGATATTTTAGTCAGTCGCAAACGCAAGGATTTAGCTTCTGGTTCTGAGTTAGCTAAGCTAGAAGAAATTGAAGCCACTTTAGCTCAACTTAATCAACAAAAAGAAGAAGTTTTACAGGGACTAGAGTTACAGCAAAAAAAATTAAAGACTGCTCAAAAAAAGTATCGGCAAGTAGCAAATAAATTCCAGGTTGAAGGTGGTAAAATTGCGGCTGAACGCCAGCAATTAAATAATCAGAAACAACAGTTATCTGAGAGGGGTGAAAAAATTAGGCATGAACTACGTAACTTAGCTGCTGGAGCATTTCCTTTGTGGTTAATTACTCCCCAGTTAAACCCCGCTAAAATACAAGGAGAAAAAGAATTAAAATACCATCAAGCCAAGATGGCAAAAAATTTATTAGAAGAGAAAGATAAAAAAATATTAGATTATTTATTAACCTTATCTATCAATGACATTGAGCTGAATAAAATCAAAAAATTTTTGCTCCAAGAAAATCAAATTTTGAACCAAGAATTAGAGTCAGGTCTAATTTATTTAGAAATCAATCAAAAAAGTTTACAGCATCTTAAAAACATGCTTGATTATCTCTTACCTATGCAAAAAAAATTGGTCAAAGAAAAATTAGCAGAACTGACAAGCATAGAAAGAGAAATAGAAGCCTACGAAAGGCAATTAGCAGTTGCTGCATCTCCAGAAGCTTACGAAAAATTAGATCGAGAACTCAAAAATTCTGAATACGAAGTGGTTAATTGTAAAACAAGCTATGAGGCAATGCAACAAACCTTGAATGCTCTCGATAGAAAAATTAAGGAAATCAAAAAACAATTAGAGCAGTATAGTGAAAAAACAATTGAACGCCAAAATAGTGAGCATATTATTAACTCAGTAGCTAACGTTAAACATACTCTCCAATTATTTAAAGAAAAGTTAACTCTCAAAAAATTAAATAAACTAGAATCTGAAGTGACAGAATGTTTTCGTTACCTACTGCATAAGTCTAACTTAGTTCATCGCATAGTAATTGATACAGAAAATTTTGCTATTTCTTTATACGATCTTTATGGTAAGATAGTTCCGAAAAATAGACTATCTGCAGGAGAAAAACAATTACTAGCGATCGCATTATTGTGGGGATTAGCTAGAGTATCAGGAAAAAACCTTCCTATTGCCATAGATACCCCTTTAGGAAGATTAGACTCTTCCCACCGCCATAATTTAGTAGAGCGGTATTTCCCTACTGCTTCTCATCAGGTAATTTTACTTTCTACTGATACTGAAATAGGCAAAAAAGAAGTAGAACAATTGCGAGAACAAAAGGCGATCGCCAAAGAGTATTTGTTAGGATATGACTCTGAAGAGGAGCAAACAGTAATAAAACCAGGTTATTTTTGGTAAATCAATACTGTTGATGGTTGATGGTTGATGGTTGATGGTTGATTGTTTCGCTTTAACAATGGGCTATCAACTATCAACAAAATTAAGTATAGCTAACAAGTAAGAATGTCTAAAAAAACTTATGGTGTAGTTGCAGCTGGACACCCTAAAACCGCTGAAGCTGGTAAACTAATTTTAGCAGAAGGAGGGAATGCTTTTGATGCGGCGATCGCTTCTTTATTAGCTGCTTTTGTAGTAGAAAGTACCCTGACTTCTCCAGCTGGGGGAGGTTTTTTTCTGGCTCATACTCAAAATAACCGCAATATCTTATTCGATTTTTTTAGTCAAACTCCTCGCCAAAAAAAGCCCCTGGCTGAGCTTGACTTCTACCCTGTAGAAATTAATTTTGGTGATGCCATCCAAGTTTTTCATATTGGCTTAGGCTCCATAGCTCCACCAGGAAATATGGCAGGGGTGTTTAAAGTACATGAAACTTTAGGAAAATTACCCTTAAAAATTGTGGCTCAACCAGCAATAGATTATGCTAAAAATGGATTTATAGTTAATTCTTTTCAAGCTTTTTGCTTACAGTTACTTGCTCCTATTTTTCTAAATTCTCCAGAAGGAAAAGAAATTTATGCCCCACAAGGAAAGTTACCTTCAGGAGGCGATTTACTTTATTTACCACAATTAGCTAATACTTTAAATTTCCTAGTAGAAGCAGGAGTTAGAGAATTTTATCAAGGAGAAATAGCAAAGCAATTGGTTAAAGATTGCCAAGAAAAAGGCGGCTATTTGACAGAGGAAGATTTATCAAACTATCAAGTGACTATCAGAGAACCTTTACAAATAAGTTATCGGAGTTATCAATTATTAACTAATCCCCCTCCAAGTTCTGGAGGAATATTAATTAGCTTTGCTTTAAAATTACTCGAAAAAATTGAGTTTTCTAAAATTAATTTCGGCCAGATTGAGCATTTAATCATATTAGCTGAAACTATGAACTTAGCCAATCAAGCCAGAAAAGCAGACTACGATCGCTTCAATCATCAAGAGCAGATTGAAAATTTATTTCTCAGTCAAGAAAACTTAGCAGTTTATCAACAACAATTAAACACCAAAATCGTTAATAAATTAGGAAGTACCACCCATATTAGTGTGATGGACAACGAGGGAAACGCAGCTAGTGTTACCACATCTAATGGTGAAGGTTCATCTTATCTAATTCCAGGGACAGGCATAATGGTTAATAATATGTTGGGGGAAGAAGATTTGAATCCTCATGGTTTTCATCAATGGCAATGCAATCAACGCATATCTTCGATGATGTCTCCCACCATACTTTTGAGAAATAATCAACCAGAAATAGTCTTGGGTTCGGGAGGTTCTAACCGTATTAGAACTGCTATCTTACAAGTAATTTCTAATTTAATTGACTTCCAGATGTCGCTTACTGAAGCAGTAGAAAGTCCACGAGTACATTGGGAAAATCATGTTTTTAATGTAGAACCTCCTCTATTAAGAGATAATATTGAGCAATTAAACCTGCCAGAATTGAGTAAAGTGATATTGTGGCAGGAAATCAATATGTTTTTTGGTGGGGTTCACACAGTAAGAAAAACAGCCACAGGGTTTGAGGGAGCAGGAGATCCCAGAAGGGAAGGGATTGCTATGCTCAACGATGAATAATCAATGGTAATCCTAGATATAGTAGAGTGCTAAATCAGAGTGCATTACTATAAGGGCGATCGCCGCGTGTGAGGTTAAGATAATGGCGTTTTCTGTAACCTTGATTATCTACACTTTTCAATTAAATAGATATACATCTATACATCAAACTCGTGTTTTAACATTTACATCAATACCCTGTAAAGTTAGACACTACTAAAAAATTGGCAGCAAAAGTAATATTTATTAATAAAAATTAATGAAAGTTAATTGTCAAAAAGAAATTAATTGAAATCAATTGATGATATACTTACGTGAAAAATAATAATCTTACATAATAAGGCTTAAAATTCTTATTACATAAAGTTTAAAGATAAATATGACATGATTTCATATTAATCTTGCCCAAATCCCTAGACATTAAAGAATAAAGCTATGAACAAACTAAGTAAAAACCTACTATTAACAGTAGGAATTGGAACAGCAGTAAATATGTTTGCCTTAGCTCAAGTGAATGCTGTTACCCGCCAAATAAATCCAGGATTAGTAGGAGAGATTTTTGAAGTCCGAGATTTTGACTTATCATTTAATGGTTTAACTCTTGGAGATTTAGAAAACGAGTTAAGTATTTCCTACTCAGATAACAAGTTCTTACGACATGGCACAGGGCTTTCAACTCTTACACTTGATATAAACCTTGACGATTTTGTCCTTAGTCCTGAAAGGAATTTTGTGTCCTCAGTCTTTTACCTTGATGAAAATGGCAATCGTATTGGGCAAGCAGGTACTACGAATGGCTTTTTGAATGGACCGGCTTTGACTCTAACTGTGGATTTTAACGAAACCCCTCAAAATCACTATGGAATCGAGTTTGACTTTGATTTTCGCAATAATAACGAAGATAAACAAATAAGCAGCGGTGAAATCGGATATTCTGGTCAAAGCACCAGCTGGCTATCTTTGAATGATACCTTGCCCAAAGCACCCGATCTTGGTCCGGGAGATCAATTTCAATTTATATTCGTAACAAATGACTTTGTTACTGCAACTGATTCTAGTCCCTTTGACCCTGATTTCTACAATAACTTTGCTCAAGCTCAAGCAGAGTTGAATCCTGAACTGACAAGAACTGACTTAGGCGTTGAATATAAGGCTTTTGCTTCTTTTTCAGGCGATTTCGACGCACTGGGCAATCCAGATATCACAACAGCAAATTTCAACAGACCTATAACAGCACCTCTGTTTCTTCTAGATGGAACCTTCATCGCTCAAGATATTGATCAGTTATGTGATCCAAATCGATCCAACTCTAATTTCATTGACAAAACTCAATTTGGAAACACCAGCCCAGTTGAAGTCTGGACAGGTACAATTCCTTTCATTGGGGACAGCAACGGCTTTCCAATTAGATGTACAGCCGCTCCGCAGTCGAATTACTTAGGACTAGAAAGAGGTGCTAATCCTACGGGAGAACCAACGTCATCCTTCATTGGTTCCAGTCGAGAACTTTTGGGAAAGTGGATTGGTAATGCCCCAATTCCTGTTTCTGATCAAAATGGAAACCCTTTTTTACGTCCTATCTATGCTGTAAGTTCACCCATTACCATTTCTGGTGATGATCCTGATTCTCCTCCTCCTTTTAATCCTAATAATATTACTGGTCCTATTCCACCATCTATTCCTGCCTCTGTCCCTGAACCTAATTCTTTAATAAGCTTATTAGCTTTAGGAATAGTGGGTGGGGTTTCTAAGCTTAAAAAGCGGTTATGATTTCGGTCTGATATACCTAAGCTGAAAACCCCTATTTCAGCCCTCAAGCGCAAAATGAAGTAATCCAAGTCCCTGTGAGTTAAAGCACAGCCTATGGCATAGCAAAACTGGGAGAGGGAATGTTTGCCTGATTTTACCACCTTCCAGTTGCTCACTCCTATAAAAGTTATATAAAGATTCTATAAACAAGCACAAATACTCAAACCCTTGGTGTTAAACTATTGAACATAACGAGGGTTATGTATATATTTACTACTCAGTTATATTTCTTTTGTCTCTTGCCTGTTGACTCTTGCCTACCTTCACATCTTAAAGCTCAAACCCCTTTAAACGGATTAAAAGTCATATATAGTCATCTCCAGGAGTCTGTCGGACTTAGTAATTCTTGGATGTTAAAGAGAACTGAAGGGACAATAAAATAATACAAATGTATCTTTTTTTTGGTAATTTTGTGGCATTGCGAGCGCTCCCGACCTGATTTTGGGGTCCGATTTCTGGTTATTCACACACTGAGCCTACAAAGACGCTTCAAATTGAAAGCAATACAAACCAGTGTCCACTCCCCTGTCACCGCCTCAAAACCACACAGCATAAACCGGCAGAAGCCTTTCAGGTAGTTGCTCGAGTTATGCGCTTAGCAGGTTCCACTTCCTGCTTATCATTGGGCTGTTGGCGCTCCATGATTGGTCACAATCAGCATCGTTTCCATGTCTACTGATGCCTGAGCGTTATAGGCACCGCGAGAAACCTCCTCCAGAAACCGGCATGATCCGTGACTCGGAGTCGGTAAAATTCACGACTGTCTTTGGCTTGCGGACCCGGTTCAGGGGCCTTGGGTGGCCTACCCTCCAATTTCCTCCCCCGAGCCTAATATTCGCTTCTCGCTCCCCCAGCTTGCTCTCGTATTCGGCATATTCGAGCTCATAACGAGCCTGGGCTCCTGAATCTCATTCCAGATTTAGCGGAAAGTAAAGTAATTAGAGGGAGGATTAACTGCACCAGCGAAGAACTCGGCGTTTAATCGGATTTTGGAAAGGGCGATTTTCTTGCCAGGAACGCTCATATTCCTCTTTTAAGCGATAGTACCATTTGGCTTGGGTATCCGCATCATCAATCAGCATTAGGGAGGGATTATAGGCCAATCCTTCCTGTTGTTTGATCACCACATCCCGATCTTGACTGAGAAACTGGCGGGTCAGCAGTCGGAGAACCGGTTTGACCAGTCCTACCCAAGGTACCGTCCAATATATGCTTTGGTACAGAATTGACTGATGTTCGTCAATGGGAGTAATGGCCGTAAAAGCACAAGCTTTATGGCGATCGCCCCGTAAAATTTCTGTGCGAAGGCTGGGCAATTGAAAGGTAATCTCAATGGACACTTTATTTCCTAAGAGCTTGTAAGGACGAGCACTTTGAGGCATATCATAGGGACTGAGGCGAAAGCCCATCTCTACTGGTTCATATTGCTTTTCTTTGACCCGAAACCGACGAGGGCCGCTCCGCCACCACCATGAGTTATGAACGTAGGGACCGTGAGCCGGGTCCATTAAGCCTATCACGGCATAATCAATATGGCAGGGAAAATACACCGTCTCGGAAATGTTGGCTTCAGCTTGACCAAAATCGGGAATTAAGGGAAGAGGGGGAAGTTTGTCAGGGTCAGGAGTCAGCTTTGCTTGGGGTTCGGCCGGGAAATAGACCCAGATATTTCCCTGGGCTTCTCGACAGGGATAAGTGAGTACCTGAATGCGGTTAATATCTAAGGTGTGATGTTCAGTTAAAGAGGGAATTTCACAGCATTTTCCCGTATCTGTATTGAATTTCCAGCCATGATAGCAACAACGCACCCCATCCCCTTCTAGCGCTCCGTAACTTAAGGGTATACCACGATGGGGACAAATATTTCGCAGGGCAAATACCTTGCCATCCTTACGCCTTCCTACCAAAATTGGCTCTCCTAACATTTGGCGATGTATCATCTGACCTGGTTTGAGTTGTTTTCCGGGAAGCGCGATGTACCAAAAGTTGCGTAATAGATTCGATTTCATAGATTCGCTCGAGCGTGGAATTAGGGTTTGAACAGGTGGTGTTCTCAAAATGTTGTTAGGGTTATTCAGTCTCAATCAAATTACATACTAGCAGAAGAAGAACAACATAATAACCACACTACCAACACGATCAGCAAGCTAAAGCTAAACCATCCGCCCTAGGTTCAGAAGCTGCTATCAAAACACGATCTTGACGCAAAATTATTTGACCTTTACCGAACATGCGAGGATGGGCGAGGCGAATATTGTGACCGCGATCGACTAAATCTACAATGATATCTTGGGCAACGCCAGTCTCTAATAAAACCGAATCTTTGGCTAAATAACGCCAACGGGGTGCATCCAAAGCTGCCTGAGGATTCATGCCATAGTCGGCCATATTTACCACCACCTGTAAATGACCTTGAGGCTGCATAGCTCCACCCATCACACCAAATGCACCTAAGGCTAGATCGTCTTTGGTCAGAAAACCAGGAATAATGGTATGGAAAGGACGTTTATTTGGTGCAACTTGGTTAGGATGTCCTGATTCTAAGGTAAAACCCATCCCTCGATTGTGTAAAGCAATACCTGTTTCTGGAACTAAAATACCGCTACCAAAGCCTTCATAGTTAGATTGAATTAAAGACACCATTAACTCTCGATCTGCTGCTGCCAGATAGACTGTGCCACCTGATGGCAAACCAGGTGTCGCCAAAGAAATAGCTTGCTCGCCAATTAGTTGACGACGTTGAGCAGCGTAACTTTTAGCCAGTAGTTGCTCTGGAGCAACTTGCATCGAACTGGGATCGGCTACATAGTGATGTAAATCGGCAAAGGCTAATTTGAGCGCTTCAATTTGCCGATGGAAACTAGCTCCCGAATCCCGAGGATACTGTTGCAGATCCAACCCTTCGAGGATATTTAAGCCCATTAAAGCAGCGATACCCTGGGTATTGGGGGGAATTTCCCATATTTTGAGGTGGCGATAGGGAGTTGAGATCGGCTCTACCCAATCTGGTTGATGATTGGCTAAATCTTCGATGCTGATTAAACCTCCTGTATCAGCTGCCCAAGTGGCGATCGCCCTAGCTAATTTGCCACGATAAAAACTTTCTCCCCCCGTTGCCGCAATTTCTTGTAAAGTGTCGGCATGTAATTTACTGCCCCAGATTTCCCCAGCGGCGGGAGCGCGATCGCGAGGAAAGAAAACTTGTTGGAAAGGCTGATATTCTGGTGCTGTGAGGGGCAAAAAAGTAGATTCTGCCCGTTGCCAAGCCTGGGCTGTGACGGGAGATACGGGAAAACCCTCGCTGGCATAACGAATTGCGGGGGCAAATAATTGCTCGAAGGGTAACTTGCCCCATTTCTCCCAGAGACTGCGCCATCCAGAAACAGCACCTGGTACGGTAACGCTTAACCAACCCAAGGGGGGAATGTGGTCTAAATCTTGAAAGCGATCGCCAGTTAAAGCCTGGGGGCTTCTACCAGAAGCATTTAAACCATGTAATTTGCCATCCCAAACTAAAGCGAAAGCATCTCCACCAATACCATTAGAAGTAGGCTCTACTACCGTCAAAGCGATCGCCATTGCGACAGCGGCATCAATAGCATTGCCCCCTGCCCAAAACATTTCCATTCCTGATAAAGTGGCTAGAGATTGACTAGTAGCCACCGCGCATTTTTGACCAAAAACTAGGCGACGCTGGGAAGGATAGGGATATTGTAATAGATTCTTCATCAAGACTCCCCGAAGATTTCTTTTTGTTTAATTAAACAATTATAGTTTAGTCTTCAGTGTCAAAGGCTTTAGTAAGTTATTATTGAATCAGAAAGGGTTAGATAAACTCAGCCTACTAGTCCGTCAAGATAGTTTTGAGGAACTGGTTAAGATAATTTTGGCTTTTGGACCAGGATTTTGAGGATGTTCAGATGTTCAGGATGGAAGGATGTCCAGATAATCCTAAAATTCCGTAAATCCTGTCAATCCTGTAAATCCTGATGAGATTTTGGATTTTGGAGAATTGTCCTAAAATTCCCAGTTCTAAATTCTGCATTCTTGGGGTTTAGCCCTATTCTTCTTAATAAAACTTAAAGTAAATAATACTCATATAGTTACAAACAAGTAGTAATCTGTTATCTAGGTGAAATTTAACAAAAACTGTTTATGGCTATTAAACGCGGTTCCAAAGTTAGAATCCTACGTCCAGAGTCCTACTGGTACAAGGATGTCGGTACGGTCGCTAGTATCGACAAAAGTGGCATCATTTATCCCGTTATTGTTCGTTTTGATAAGGTTAACTACACCGGTTTCAGTGGCAGTCCCACTGGTGTAAACACTAACAACTTTGCTGAAAGTGAATTACAAGAACTCTCTTAAATTCAATTCAGCATCTCTAGCTTAAGGCTGAACAAATGCCCGAACTTCCAGAAGTCGAAACAGTCTGTAGGGGTCTAAATCAACTGACCTCAGGGTTGACTATTATGGGTGGGGAAGTATTGCTACCACGCATGCTTGCTTACCCTATTTCTCTGCCAGAGTTTGAGCAAGGGATTACTGGAGTGGCGATCGCCAAGTGGGAAAGAAGGGGCAAGTATCTTCTGGCCAAATTATCTCAAGGATGGTTAGGGGTTCACCTGCGCATGACAGGCCAACTTTTATGGTTATCTCAAGATACTCCGCTACAAAAACATAGTCGCATCAGATTGTTTTTTGGGCAGAATCAGGAGCTACGCTTTGTTGATACGAGAACTTTTGGTAAATTTTGGTTAGTACCAGCAGGAAAACCCTTGGCAGAAATTATTACCGGCTTACAAAAATTGGGACCCGAACCCTTCAGCCCTGACTTCTCCATTGAGTATTTAGCGGCCAAATTAGCTAAAAGTCGCCGTCATATTAAAACTATCTTATTAGACCAAGGTTTAGTGGCTGGAATTGGCAATATTTATGCTGATGAGGCCTTGTTTAAAAGTGGCATTAGACCTGAGGCGATCGCCTGTGAGTTAACTAAAAAACAAATAGAAGCATTACACCAAGCAATTATAGAGGTTTTAGAGGCAGCGATTCAGCAAGGAGGAACTACTTTTAGTGATTTTGTCCAGGTAACAGGTACTAATGGTAATTATGGTGGGATAGCTTGGGTTTATCGAAGAAGAGGTCAACCTTGTCGAGTCTGTGGCACATCGATAGAAAAGATCCAGTTAGGGGGAAGATCTGCTCATTTTTGCCCTATCTGTCAGTTTTGAGTTAGGGTGTTGATTCTGTGTGAATTCTGTTGGAAATTCTCATGCAATTTTTCTGTGGAGTGCGAGTATCTTGCTCACTTGTAGCCTAGAGACTACTTCCACAGAGCTTGTATCAATGGCATTCGGCTCAATCGTCTCAAAATCAACACCCTAGGCGCAAGCCTTGCGCCCTCTTCGGTTACAAGTACTACAATAATCGCGCTCAAACACCATTTTTCGTTGGTATTATCTTCCTTGTCTACCAACCTACCTCCTCTTCCTTATTTTATAATTAAGGGCTGTAGCATTGAAATCAATTCAAACATAGAATAACTTGTGTTACCAAGAATTGTCCTTTTTTGAACCATGCCCAAATTTCTAGGATCATATGAAAATATGCGATTATTGTATTTGTGGGAAGATGTTCCTTCGCAATCGTATAATTATTTCAATTGAAGCAAATGGTGAGCATTTATGGTAAAAATTGCTGTTATAGGTGGAGGTATTGCAGGATGCTCTGCTGCTTTAATTTTGAGTAACTTCTTTCAAGTTATCGATGTTTTTGAAAAAGAGGAAGAAATACTAGCTAAAACATCAAAGAGATGGTGGGCTCGGCTCCATACAGGACTTCATTATCCCCTCAAAAAGCAAAGAGGTATTTTAGCTGCTAAATGTAGCTTTGCCGTAGCTCCATTTTATGCAGATTTTCTTTTAGATTCAAAAAGACCACAGTATTTTTGTGCTAAGAATCGAAAGGATCAACTTACTTTTCCCCTAGGTGGGTTATTGACACCTGATGACTACCTAGCTTACGCTAGTTGGCTAAGTAGTTCAATATTGAGTGACGAGATTAAAACTCAATATCCTGAAGGCATAGAATTATTAGGAACTCCCTTATGGGGGATCATCCCTCCTGAAGATGAAATTTATCCACAATCGGCTGGCATAGGCTTGGAAACAAATGAAAGGGTTATTGACCTTGATGAACTGATTAAAACATTTCGCTTCAGGATAAAAAATAACCCCAATATTAATCTTTATCTAAACACAGAAATCCGTTCAATCACAGCCAAAAACGATGGTAAGTATTTAGTCGTTAGATCTAATGGCGTGCAAGATGGATATGACTATATCATCAACGCTAGTCGATGGTCAGCAACAAGTGAGCTTAAAATAAATTCTCAGAAATTTATTAGGCAATTTAAAGAGGATTATCCAGAACTCAGATTTTACGCGATCGCAGAAAACATCGATCGGAGTCTAGAGCCGACGCATCAATATATTCATAGCAACAAAAGTGTGTCTTATGCCTATTCTGCTGGTTCAAATACAGCTATAATTGAAGCCTCACCAAAATCCCTTCTAGAAGTAGGCGATCGAGAGCTTTCTCTCGATGAATGGTTGAGATATACAGTGCATAGAGAAGTGAGAGCTGAACAAAAATTTTTAGAATTAGCCCAGGAAATTTTGGTTGCTGCTCGCCAAGAATATCCGACTTTAAAAACTGCAAATATCCACCAAAACGGTTATTTTATCACGCCCATGATTCAACCCTCCATTCAAGAGCATGAATACATGGAGAGAATCTTTTTTGGAACTCCTGGCGAAAGAGGGAAACTTGACCGTGATGGATATTTTTATGTAAGAGGAGCTAAAGTGTCTGACAGCGTTTTATACTCTTTTTATATTCTCCAACAAATAATTATTGCTGAAGGGATTTCAGATTTGAAAAATGACGCTTTATCTAAAACCCCAGCGGAGTTTATGACCACACTAATTCGAGAAGATCCCCATTCATTCACTTTAAAGAAATTTGACTAAATTGCCATTTGTGGCTGATTGATAGGCTGCAAGTACTACTTCTAAAGACCTTAGCCCATCTACTCCTGTGATCAGAGGTTTCCTATTATTTACTATGGATTCAATAAAATGAGCTAATAATGTATCCATAGCTATTTTTTTAGCAAGATGACCAATTGAAGGTAAATCATGATAAGTAGATGGTTTCGAGTTGGTTGCGACTTTGAGAGTATTATTTTTGATTTCTAATGTTCCCTTTTCACACTGCACGAGAAGATCGTTAGCAGGGTTTGGTTTCAATGTCCAGCTACTATGAAGAACAGCAAACTCTTCATCTTCAAATTTAATCTCCAATGTGGCATTATCTTCAACCTCAATATCTTTTTCTAAAGTCGATCTAGTAGAAAAAACTTCAGTTATGCTTTTTTCAACTAGCCACAAAACTGTATCAATCTGATGACTGGCTAAATCGATTAAAACTCCACCTCCTGATTGCTTTTTATCAAAATACCAGTTGCCTTGAGAACTCCAATTTTCAGGTCCTGAATGTCCAAAGGTAAACTCAATCTTTTTAATTTTGCCTAAATATCCGCTGTTAAGTATTTTTTTTGCTTCTTGAAATGCTGGCATAAATCTTTGTGGAAAAGCAGTCATGAGTATAACGTTGTTTTCCTTAGCTGCCTGAATCATCTGTTTGGCTTCTGCTGATGAAATTGCGATGGGCTTTTCAACGAGAATATGTTTGCCTTCCTTGGCCGCAGCGATCGCAATCTCAGCATGTAAATTGTTGGGAGTACAAATGGCGATCGCATGGATACTATTGCTTTCAATTATTTTTTCCCAACCTGATTCACCGGTAAAAACCTGTTCAATTCCATATTTTTCCGCTATCTGATAGCCTTTTTGGGGTGTCCTATTAGCGACAGCGGCAATTTTGACATTATTATGTTTCGCAAATGCTGGAAAATAATACTTTTTGGCAAACTCACCTGTTCCAATTATCCCTTTGTTTATATTAGGCATAGATATTTTTGATGGAGTTGTTTGTGTTACTTTAAGTAGATTTTATGGACATTTCAACTTAAATATACACTTTCAATCACAATTTCAAAAAAGATTGCCACACTTTTTTTGGGCGCAAGCCTTCACGCTTTGTCAACTTAAGGTAAAAGCATTGCCCCGCCTTGAACTCAAGTTCAAGGCTAATAAGTACCTGGACAGATTTATTTACACAAAGGTTTTACGCTCTAACTGGCTTACAGCCATTTTTTTATACAATTAATTTTGTCCACCTACTTAGTACAAGTCCATTAAAATGGACTGAATTTTGTAGTCATCTTTAGATGACTTTAGCTATAAGCCAAGAAATTTATTTCTTGGTGGGCTTTTACCTCACCAGTAACCTATTTCTGGCTTAATTTGACACGAATGGCAAGCCTTGCGCACCTACGGTAAATCTGTTGCATGATTAAATGAAATTGGTATAAAATCATTGGAATTAATTGCTTTTATTTGCTAAGGGAGTAGCAAAAAAATAATGTACCAGCTTTCGTACTTTCTCGGTGGGCAAAATATTCTTTCGGTATTTCTAATTGGGTTTATCTCTTGGTTTTGCCTACCCTACTTTAATCGGTACTTTATTTAAACGCAAGATTTATGTAGGGTGCGTGATTGCCGTCCTCTTTGTATCCCAACTTATCTCCGATGGCTATTTGTGCCTTAACGCACCGTTGCCAGAGTTAGGGCGGTGCGTTACGCTAGTCGCGATGCTGTTGGCGAATTCCCGAAACCTTTATTCTACCGTGCTTGGCTCCCCTCTCCCAGAGTTGGGAGAGGGGCTGGGGGTGAGGGCGAAAGCAGCTTCTTGGTTTGTTAAGAAATATTTCGCCAACAGGGTCCGCTAATCGCTAACGCACCCTACAATACTTTATTTAAACGTAAGTCCCTAAGAATCTCCTTCTAATTGGTGTCGCAATTTTCCAGGAATAGTGTTATTGTTCAATAGTCCTTTGGCATCTTTCCAATTAGTCTTATCATTCCAGCGGATATCACCAAACACGCTATCGCTGAGAACGGCATCACTTAAGTCCGCACCACTTAAGTTGGCATGACTCAAATCCGCTCCGCCCAGGTTAGCTTCTTTGAGATCTGTTTCCCTGAAGTTTACTCCTCTAAGGTCTGCGTCACAGAGTTTAGCTTTTCTGAGGTTAGCATTTTTGAAGTTTGCTTTTCTGATATAGCCGATAATAAGCTGAGCCTCTTTTAATACTGCTCCTTCTAGGTTGGCTTTTTCTAGATTGGCACCATTGAGATTTGCTTTTGTGAGGTCTGCCTCTTTGAAATCTGCACCGATAAGGTATGCTCCTGTGAGGTCTGCCTTTTTAAAGTCAGCGTTTTTAAAGTCTGCATTGATAAGGTGAGCACGAACGAGTTGTGCACCTTTGAGATTCGCGCCTTTGAGAAAAGGACCTACGGTATCGCGGAAGCAGTATTCGTCAACACAATAGCTATAGCCTATCTGGCGAAATAGGCGAGTGGGATCTTCTGGTTCCCCATTCTCTTTAGGTTTCCCACAGATATAAAAGTGGATCTGATTTTGCAACTCTGGATCATTACTTTGGGATTTAGCGTAGCGCTGTAGTTCTAGTAACAAAATCATTACATTTAGACCTGCGTAAACATCTACCTGGCGCTGTCCAACAGAGATTCTGTAACTATTCAACTGCTGCGATTTTTTCATGGGATATATGTCTGTAACAATCACATCATCGATAAATTTCCCTTGACACCATCGAGTATAGAAGTTTTCCAGCCTCTCGAATAAACGAACCAAATCACCGGCATCCCATAGTTGTGAACTACTGTCTGAAGCAGATCTGGTGGTGAGCAATGCCATCAAGTATTCCACCATCTCAGGTGTCAGACCACCATAGCCTAACAGGTCATAGATTTCCCATTCCATTGACTTCACAGAAATGATGTAGTTGGCTCTTCCATCGCTGGGTTGCTCTGTCCAAGCCTTCAACCTCTTGCTCAATTGCTGGGCAAACAAAAACTCTCCAAAACTCTTGTGAATAAACTCAACGGAATTTTCTGTTCCTGGGATCGCTGTAAGATAGAAAGTTGCTAATACATTCTTCAGAGGCATATTAACAAACGATTCGCGGGCTGTCCTTAATAGTTTCTTGGCTCCCTCGTCTTCTTTTTCTTCTAGCCGTTTTTCCAGCATTGCTACTGATACGATATTTTTACCCGATTGCACCATACACAAGCCCGTCTCTTCTAGAATGCTGCGTAAATCTTCTTGGTCCAATCCTGTCAATAAAGAGGTAAGATCACCCATACGTGAATCTTCTCGCTGTCGATTCAGCACCCATTCCAGCACTTCCTGATAAATCAATATCTTGGCATCAGCATTACTACTCTCAGCCAAACTCGAGGTTTTCAGAGGATTTTTTGGGTCCTTGTGCATCGCTGCCAGTAAGTACAGCAACAGAGGTTCCTTGGCTAGAGTTTTAACTTGTTCGGGGCAATATTCCAGGAATTCACTAAAGGCGTCTTTCGCTTCTTTTCCAGCAATCTTAGCCCATCTATTCAACCATTGCCGCTGAATCTCGAGCTCCATGGGAATGATTTCTACTCGCTCCAAGTTCCTGGGCATTAACCGCTCAATGCCATACAGAGCTAGCGGTCTGCCCGTAATCAATACGCGATGTCCTCGCTCGGAGCTATCAGCGCATCGCTGCTGAAACAAGCTCACTTGTTCGAGCAAATCTCTCAAGGCTTTGCCGGTGCCACGCTCCATCAGTAGCTCGTCAAAGCCATCTAGCAGAAATAGAAAGCGAGTATTGCGATCTGTTAACCAATCTGTGTTGCTAGCAGCAAAATTCCACCCAACAGCGTATTTTAGAGTTTTGTCAAAATCATATTCAAGCTCTTTAATATCGCGCAGCCGAATCAGAATAGGTATCCAGATAGGGCACAATTCCCGCCGTACTGTATCGGCGAACATCCGACAAAACACACTCTTCCCTCGTCCGGGACCACCTTGAATAAACAACACGCGATTTTGCTTTTCAGGATCTTGTAGAATCTCTGTCGCCCACTGCCCGATATCTTGAGATTCTGCATTTTCGTTAATTTGTCCATCATCTTTGACAGGTTTAATCTGCAAACTTACATAAATATCGGCAAATTTAAAATCCTCGTCAAAAACCTTTTCCTGAGGCTTTCTGGCAATAACTTCTTTGAGATAGAGATCTATACTTTTATAAGCTTCCAAATCTTGAATTAACCTTCCTCCACACTCATTCGCTAACTGTTCAATCAAATGTGGGGGATTGTCCTTAAACTTATCGTTGATATGCTCTTTAATATAGCGATGGGTATTGCGGGCAACTCTATCAGCAATCATTTGCGGATTTACATTAACAACTTTTGCTTCTGCTAAACCGGCTTCTAAAAACTGATTAAAAATTAGGGAAAGTGGAGATTCGTGAAAACAACCGAGCACTTTCTCAGCAACTTTCTCGTCAATTCCAATCTGTAAGGACTGCTGCTCTAATGGAGTAACGGAACTCTCTGTCTGCTGAAACATTCTTTCTTCTAGCTGCTTTTTCAGCTCGAAATTATCATCTTCAGCCAAAAATACTAGCCAACTGTTGAGGTATGCTTCTTGACTCACCAATACCGCAGCGGCATTAAAAATTTGCTGTTGATCTGGCTGCTCAGAAGCATTTTCTAGGGGAGCATCCCATTTTTGCAAATGTATTCTCGAAGGCAATGGCGGAATCGAACTTAAAGGGATGCGCTGAACTATGTTCTTGCAACTTTGGGATGCTCCCTTTTCTAGCACCCTGGACGCTATGCGAATAAACGGAAAGAAGGCATTATTTAGCTTATGCTGGTTGGGTTGTAAAACCTTAGTTAAATCGGATGCTATCTTACCCAACTGCTCAGTTTCCTCTCGCTGTTGGATGGTTGCCGCCAAATTAGACAGTGCCTCAAGCTCAGAGGAAAATTCTTCGGTTGTTCCATTCCAAAAGATATCAATTTCAATCATCATTTGGGTGTAAGATATTTTATCCGTATTAATTCAATCAGGTACGTTTTCAATGATTTTCCATTTTATTTCTTCGATTTGGTTAAATAAGTCCTTGCGGATTTTATTTAGCTGTCTTGTAATATGCGTTCGATCGTAGTTTTCAGTTGGTTCTATAGTTATTTTACCTCTATCCAAAATATCACGATACCATTTATCATATTCATAATATACATCACGTAATTTAATGAGACTATTTTGAGGCTTTTCAGCAAGTAAGAAAATGAAGTCTCTTTCTCCAGCTAAACATTTGCAAGCATGGCAATATTCAAAATAGCAATAATTGGTCGTATTGCCAGGGTAAAACATTATATTTTGGACAAGTTGTATAAAAACAAAACACTTTTCGCAGGCATTTATTAATTTTTCTTTTACTTCTTGATTGTCTGCTGGTTTCTGGGTATAGAAAAATCCTTTTCTATTTCCCGTGCTTTCTAAAAGAAAATGGATTGCTCTGGCTAGCAAATTTTCCTTTTTATTTGCCTTTTCAAATACTTTTTTCCCGAGTATTGTTTTTATCAAAAACTTATGCTGATTATTGATTAAATTATCGTATTCAGGATTAGGATTTCTGTCTGTAAATGAGAGAAAATAATCGTAGTTTTTCTTAATAGCAGAAAAATACTTATCAAAATGAACTAACTGATTTTGAGTCCACTGCTTGCTGTAGCCCTTGATAATAAGAGCATAACAAAGATTGATCTCTTCCTCATTATTCATTCTATTTAATGATCTCAGTGCTTCAATAACTTGATTTTTGGTCGAGGATTGTTTCCCTACACTTTCTTCTAAGATTCGTTTGATCTTCTCTACCCGTTGTCTTTCTTTATTAAACAAACTTTGACTTATATTCTCACGGCATAATTCATAATATTCTTTCTTTTCACTTAACTTATCTATGTCATATTTAGCGTATATTTCTACAAGTTTATTAGTGTATTTTCCCATGTTCGTTGGTGTCTCTAGTTTTTCGTCACCCCGCTCAGTCACTTTCTGAAGGTCAGTTCTCAATGAAAATATTTGATTTTTAGATGGGAAAATTTCTCCATTTATATAATTCATCAATATTTGTGCCTTGTAATGTTTGTTTACTCTTTTGATATTCAATATCAGATCTGAGATCGTAAAGTTTCATGAGTGTTTCTTCATCAGACATATATTTTGAACTGTATCCCTCCATGTCTAGTTCTCTGGTCAAAATAAGCAATAATCTCTCCGATTCGATTATTTTGTTTTTAAACCTTTGTTTAACCCTCCCTTTTGTCCTTCTTATTTACCAGCTCTACTTGATATTTTAACTCTCTAATTTTTGCTTCCAATTTAGCTATTGTTAGTTCATGATTTTCGGCTTCCTTCTCTTCAGTTCGCTCAGCCACTCGACTGAGATAGTAGTCATCTTTGTGCAATTTATCCAATTCTTTTTCTTCATCTTCAGTCAAAGTTTCTTTGGATTCCAACTCATTGATTCGTTCACTGTTATCTATATTTAAGCTGAGTAGTGTAGCATAATATAAATAATTTTCATCAATATCTTCAATTTCAAACAATTTTTTATACAATTTCTCAGTCGTCACACCTAGCAAGTCTTCTTTTAACTCCTCTATTACAAAGCCGTCTTTTCCTTTTCGCAATACAGCCACTTCGCCATTTAAGCAACCTGCCACTACTAGCGGGCTATGTGCTGTAAGTACGAATTGCACATTGGGGAAATTTTCACGTAAAAGTCTGATTATTTTCTGTTGCCAGCTTGGGTGTAAATGAGCGTCTACCTCATCGATAAAAACTATAGCAGGTTTACTTAACAACTCTTTTACTGGTGTATCTGGAAAAACTGATTTTAAATAGTAATAAATTAACCCAAACATAGACAAAACTGCCAAAGTACCTTGGGAAGCCTTTTCTATCGGTAGCAGCCTGTTATTATTTCCGTCCGTAATGACATCTATTTCAAATCTCGCATCACCGATTGGTTTTATCTGACAAAACTTAAAGGCTTCATCTGTCAATTCCTGAATTACTTTATGAAGTAAATTAAAGATAGGCAAATCAAAAGAACGACCTTGATCTATAAACATAATACAAAGTTCATACAAAAAGTTTTGAATTACTGCCTCAAATGATTTTTGATACAAAAAGTGGTATGCTCCATTTTCTCTCAAGTCACGTTGTTCATCATCAAAGAGACTTATAGTAGTTCTCGATTTATCAACATATCGTACATCAGGAATCGCTAATACAGGTACTTTACCAATAGATTTCTCAAATACAATTTTGCTACGAAGAATAACTTTATCAGTCTTATTTGCTTCAATATCAAGTTGTATAGATGCATTACTCGACTTATCACCAAAAAACTGCGATGATATATTATTATCTCTTTGAAGCAAAGAAATTATTAACTGTAGTAAATAACTCTTGCCATATCCATTTTTACCCAACAGGATATTAATTTGAGGTTGAAACTTCCATTCAAAATTCCCAAAGAAATCCAAATTGGTAAGCTTAAGTTGCTGAAGAGTAATTTTTTGCTCTGCATTTGTTTCAAAATCTATAATATCTCTTATTAATTGTATCTGCTCCAAGGTTGATACCAGTTTTTGATTTTCGCCTAAATTTCTATAAACTCTTTCAAGACCCAGCCATGCATTTAAATAATATCCGCTATTATCAATTAACTTCTCATAGCTTCTTATTGCCTCATAAAATTTATGTTTATTTTCATAATCTTTTGCTTTTAGGTAAAGTTGATAAATTTTTGGGTACTTCTTGGCTAAATTCTCATCATTTTGACGATTTAATTCGATAATGTTTTTTCGTTGAGCAAGCTTACTATTTTGTGTTTTGGATTCACCGCTGGCAGGCTCAAACTTCGCAAGTTCCTTCTTAGAAATATCATCAATTAAATTTAAGACATTAACCATTTCAAAGCTTTTTTGACATTGAATATATTCTTGTCTATTTTTTCTGAATCTTTGCAAGATTTCAAAAGGATAGAAATGTGGCTCTTGAGTATTTTTACACTCGGAACAATTACAAGGAATTAACTTTTGATACTTCAAGCTTTCATATGAAGCGTGAATCTCATCTAGTTCATAGGTGACAATGGTCAATAAATCTTTTTTATTCTTACCCGAAACCCTAATTTTAATCTCTCGCTTGCCGTAATTTTGAACCTTCTCAATAAGTCCGGGGAAATTTAAGTCTGGGAGAACTCGCAATGAATAGCGAAGAAGATAAATAAGTAATTTTCATGAGCGAGTTCGCACAGACTTCCACTACA